>Ga0307515_10000080_pt1 | contig 224941 bp, 212 predicted proteins | sample 17_EM_MG_FD_194513 | JGI IMG/M metagenome (GOLD analysis project Ga0307515, IMG submission 194513) | Populus trichocarpa ectomycorrhiza microbial communities from riparian zone in the Pacific Northwest, United States - 17_EM | ecosystem: Host-associated > Plants > Roots > Unclassified... | reverse complement strand
TTGGGAACCGGGCACAGGGAAGTAAAGGAGGAGGCCCGGCTTGCGCAGCAAGCCGGGCCGGGGGACATGAGCGGAGCCCGGTACCCAGCGGCCTCGGCCCGCTACGACACGTCGAACGAATGTCCGCAAAGGGCCGACAGCAACCCTTTGCCCCCGTCCTCCGCGCAGGAGGCTGCTGACATGCTGCCGCTCGAAGGCATCACCGTCGTCGCGCTGGAACACGCCATCGCGGCACCCTACTGCACACGCCAGCTGGCCGATCTCGGCGCCCGTGTCATCAAGGTCGAACGCCCGGGTGTCGGCGACTTCGCACGTGGCTACGACCAGCGGGTCAACGGTTTGTCGTCGCACTTCGTCTGGACCAACCGCAGCAAGGAAAGCCTGGCGCTGGACTTGAAACATCCGCTCGCCGCCGAGGTACTGGACAAGCTGCTGGCGCAGGCCGACGTGCTGGTGCAGAACCTGGCACCGGGCGCCGCGGCGCGGCTGGGGCTCTCGTATGCAGCCTTGTGCGAACAACATCCGAAGCTCATCGTCTGCGACATCTCGGGTTATGGTGAAGATGGGCCCTACCGCGACAAGAAGGCCTACGACCTGCTGATCCAGAGCGAGTCGGGTTTCCTGTCGGTCAGCGGCACACCCGACGAGCCGTCGAAAGCCGGCTGTTCGATCGCCGACATCGCAGCAGGCACCATGGCCTACAGCAACGTGCTCGCGGCACTGATCGAACGGGGCCGCAGCGGCCGCGGCCGGCACATCGATGTCTCGATGCTGGAAAGCATGGTCGAGTGGATGGGCTTCCCGATGTACTACGCCTACGACGGCGCTGCGCCGCCACCGCGCAGCGGCGCCGCGCACGCCACCATTTACCCGTATGGCCCGTTCCCGGCCGGCGACGGCAAGACGGTGATGCTGGGGCTGCAGAACGAACGGGAGTGGGCCACCTTCTGCGAACAGGTGCTGCTGCAGCCGGCGCTGGCGCGCGACGAGCGTTTTGCCAGCAACGCCAGGCGCAATGCGGCGCGTGAGGCCCTGCGCCAGATCATCGTCGACTGCTTCGGCGCACTGACCGCCGCGCAGGTGGTGCAGCGGCTCGAAGACGCCGGCATCGCCAACGCACAGGTCAACACGATGGCCGATGTCTGGGCCCACGCACAACTGCAGGCGCGCGGGCGCTGGACGACGGTGGAAAGCAGCGCCGGCCCGCTGCCCGCGCTGCTGCCGCCAGGCCGCGACGACGCACACATGGGCGCAGTGCCGGCGCTCGGCCAGCACACCCAGGCCATCCTGGCCGAGCTGGGCCTGCCCGGCGACTTGATCTCCCAACTGCAAGGCCAGGGCACACCATGAACCCTTCCCAGGACCCCGGTCGCGAACTCGCGAACTTCGCTGCCACGCTGCGCTGGAGCGATGTGCCAGCACCGGTGCAGCGCCGTGCCGAAGACCTGTTCCTCGACTGGTTCGCCTCGGCACTGGCCGGCAAGGGCGCACGCCCGGTGGAAAGCATCGTCTCTTTCATGCAGGCGATGGGCGCCGCCGACGGGCCGAGCGAGATCCTCGTGCACCGGTGTGGCAGCAGCCCGCTGGTGGCGGCGGTGGCCAACGCCGCGGCGAGCCACTTCGCCGAACAGGACGACGTGCACAACGGCTCGGTCTTCCACCCCGCCGCGGTCGTGTTCCCGGCGGCGCTGGCCGTGGCGCAGGCGCTGGGCCGCAGCGGCGCCGAGCTGCTGGCCGCCAGCGTCGCCGGCTACGAGGTCGGCATCCGCGTCGGTGAATTCCTCGGCCGTTCGCACTACCGCATCTTCCACACCACCGGCACCGCCGGCACGCTGGCCGCAGCCGCCGCCGTTGGCCACCTGCTGCGCCTGACGCCCGAACAGATGCAGCATGCCTTCGGCTCGGCCGGCACGCAGAGCGCGGGGCTGTGGGAGTTCCTGCGCGACGCGGCCGATTCGAAGCAGCTGCACACCGCCCACGCCGCCGGCGCCGGCCTCACCGCCGCCTATCTGGCGCAAGACGGTTTCACCGGCGCGCGCCGCATCTTCGACGGCAAACAAGGCCTGGCCGCCGGCATGTCGAGCGACGCCGACGCCACGAAGCTGAACGACCGTCTCGGCACACGCTGGGCGCTCGCCGAAACCTCGTTCAAGTTCCACGCCTCGTGCCGCCACACACACCCTGCGGCGGACGCGCTTCAGCAGCTGCTGCATCAACACCAGCTCGCCGCCGACGCGGTGGCCCAGGTCATCGCCCATGTGCACCAGGGCGCGATCGACGTGCTCGGGCCGGTCACCGACCCGCAGACCGTGCACCAGGCCAAGTTCAGCATGGGCACGGTGCTGGGCCTGGTGGCGGTGCAGGGCCGCGCCGGTCTCAACGAGTTCGACACCGGCTACCGCGCGGCCGAGGTCACGGCCTTCCGCGACAAGGTGACGATGCTGCTCGACCCCGAGGTCGACGCCGCCTATCCGGCGCGCTGGATCGGCAAGGTCGAGGTACACACGCACGACGGCCGGGTCTTCGCTGCGCGTGTCGACGAACCCAAGGGCGACCCCGGCAACACGCTGAGCCGGCCCGAGCTGGAGACCAAGGCGCTGGCGCTGGCGGCCTACCGCGGCGGTGCCAGCGAAGCCGAGATGCGGGGTGTCATCGCACGCGTCTGGGCCCTGGCCGATGCAACCACCGTCACGCGCTTCCTGCCATGAACCACGCCCGCTCCTGGCTCTTCGTTCCGGGCGCCCGGCCCGAACGTTTCGACAAGGCGCTGGCGGCTGGTGCCGGCGCGGTGATCCTCGACCTCGAAGACGCGGTGGCACCGGCCGACAAGGAAACGGCGCGTGCCGCCATCGCCGCCTGGCTGCAGCCGCAACACGCCGTGGTGCTGCGCATCAACAGCGCCGACAGCGCCTGGTTCGACGCCGACCTGACGCTCTGCGGCCGGCCCGGCGTGGCCGCCATCATGTTGCCCAAGGCCGAGAGCGCGGCAACGCTGGCGGCGGTGCGGCAGGCGGGCGCGAAAGTCCTGCTGCCGCTGGTGGAAAGCGCGGCCGGCATCGGTGCGCTCGACGAAGTGGCCGGCGCGCCGGGCGTGCAACGCCTGGTCTTCGGCAGCATCGACCTGCAGGCCGACTTGGGGCTGCGCGACGCCGGCGAAGACGAGCTGCTGTTCTTCCGTTTGGCCATCGTGCTCGCCTCGCGCCGCGCCGGCATCGGTGCGCCGATCGACGGTGTCACCACCGCCATCGACGACAGCGCCCGGCTGCAGGCCGACGTGCAGCGTGCACGCCGGCTCGGTTTTGCCGGCAAGCTGTGCATCCACCCGAAGCAGGTGGCGGTGGTGAACACGCTGTTCGCACCGTCGGCCGAAGAAACCGCCTGGGCGCGGCGTGTGCTGGAGGCCGCTGCAGCCAGCGGCGGCGCCGCAGTGGCGGTGGACGGCAAGATGGTCGACAAGCCGGTGCTGCTGCGCGCCGAGGCGATCCTGCGTGAGGCAGGGGCCTAGGAAGGTTGCGCGCCCTTCGCGTCGGTCACCAGCAACTCCACCAGGTCACGCGCAAAGCCCGGCAGCGCGGCCAGGCTGCGCACGCAGATCTGCTGCTCGCGCAGCGCCCAGGCATCGTTCAGCGGCACGGTGCGGATCGCCATCACCTGCGCATGCCGCTGCGCCGCCGATGCCGGCAGGATGCCGACACCGACACCGGCTTCGATCATCCTGCAACCGGCTTCGAAGTTGCCGACCTGGATGCGCATGCGCATGCGCCGGTGCAGGCCGTCGCAGACCTGGCGCAGAAAGGACGCGATGGCGCTGGCTTCCGAGAGCCCGATCTGGTCGAAGTCGAGCGTCTGCTCGAAGTCGATCGCCGGCAGCCCGGCCAACGGGTGTGCGGCCGGCACCACCAGCACCAGGCGGTCGCGGCGGTAGGGAATGACTTCGAGGTTCTCGGTGCGCACGGTGCCGGCGACGATGCCGATGTCGGTCTGGCCGTCGGTGACGGCGCGCACCGTGTCGTGGCTCAGTTTTTCGCGCAGGTCGATGTTCACATCAGGGTGGCTGAGCAGGTACTGCCGCAGCACCGGCGGCAGGAATTCGCCGAGCGAAGTGGTGTTGGCGAAGATGCGCAAATGGCCCTTCACGCCCTTGGCGTATTCCTGCAGGTCGCCGCGGAGGTGTTCAAGCTGCTGCAGCACCAGCCGCGCGTGCTGCACCAGCGCCTGGCCGGGCGGCGTCAGCGTCACGCCCTGGCTGGTGCGGTACAGCAGCTTGGTGCCGACACTTTCTTCCAGGTTCTTCACCCGTGTGCTCGCCGCCGGCAGCGAGAGGTGCGACGCCTCTGCGCCCTTGGTCAGGCTGTTGGCTTCGGCAATGTGCACGATCAAACGCAGATCGACCAGATCGAAGTGCAGGGACATGCGCCCTATTTTGCCTTCGTGCGGGCCTTGGCTTTGGGCTTCGGCGCGGCCTGCGATTCACGCAGCGCCGCGTCGATCAGCGCGTCAGCCATCCACAACGCCGTGCGCTCCACTTCGCGGTCGGCCAGGCCCCAGATGTCCTTCAGGATCACATAGGGTTCGATGCCGTACACCACCGACAGCGCGCGGTGCAGCCGGTCGCGCACTGCGGGTGGCATGCCGGGTGCCATCGGCGCGATGGCGTGTTCGAGGATGCGCACGCGGTGGCCGCGGCGGTAGGGTTCTTCTTCCAGCAGGCCGGCGCGTTCCAGCGCCCATTGTTCCAGCGCCAGCTGCGCCGCGGCGCGCAGCTGCGGCTCGAATTCCTTGAAACGCGGGAAGGTCTGCTTGAAGAGTTCGTGCACCCGTGCGCGGCCGTCGGGCAGGTCGGACGCGAGGGTGCGCACCGGCCCCAGCGAGGTGTCGATGACGGCGGTGATCAGCGCGCTGCGGCTGGCGAAGTAGCGGTAGGCGGTGGCGCGCGAGACCTTCGAGCGCACCGCCACTTCGGCCACCGAGGGAATGTGGCCACCCTGGCGGATGAGGTCCATCGCCGTGTCGAGCAGCAGCTTGAAGGTGGCGGCCTTGACGCCGCGTTCCGGCGGCACGGGCGGCTCGCTCAGTTTGAGTTTCAGGCGGGCCATGCGGGTTTGTCCGGGCAGTCGCTGCCGTGTTTGTTGTTGATCGAGGTCAATGCCCGACCGTATGATGCGCCCATCCCGATTTGAGACGCAAGTCTCATTCAGGAGCCACAGACCCGCAGCGGCTCAGGACTTTCCCTCGCCGACCGCAGGCAGCACCGGAGACGGACAACGATGCGCATCGCCAGCTGGCGCTGGGGCGGCCGTGACCACGTGGGCACGGTCTCGCCTTGCGGCCGCGAGGCCACGCCGCTGGCGTGCGCCGACGCGGCACGCGGCGCGCTGCCCTTGATCGAACTGCTGGCCCGCGGCGAGACGCTGCCGCCCGCCAGCGGCACACGCCTGCCGGTGGACGTGATCACGCTGCGCGCGCCGCTGCCGAAACCGCTGCGCCAGATCTTCTGCGTCGGCCGCAACTACCGTTCACACGCCGCCGAACTGGCGACTTCCGTCTTCTCGAGCAGCCTGCCCGAGAAGGACCACTGGCCGATCGTCTTCAGCAAGTTCGCCGACTGCGTGATCGGCCCGCACGACACGGTGCGTTTGCCCGGCGCCTCGGTGTCGTCGCAGATCGACTACGAGAGCGAACTCGCGGTGGTGATCGGGCGCAGCGGCCGCGACATCCGGCGTTCGCGCGCCATGGACCATGTCTTCGGCTACACCATCGTCAACGATGTCTCGGCGCGCGACGTGCAGGTGCGCCACCAGCAGTGGGACCTGGGCAAAAGTTTCGACACCTTCTGCCCGATGGGGCCCTGGATCACCACCGCCGACGAGATCGACCCCGGTGCGATGCATGTGCGCGGCTACGTCAACGGCGAACTGCGGCAGGACGCACCGGTCGCCGACATGATCTTCGACGTGCCGACGCTGATCGAGACCTGCTCGCGCGGCATCACCCTGCATCCGGGCGACGTCATCGCCACTGGCACGATGGCCGGCGTCGGCATGGGCTTCTCGCCGCCGAAGTGGCTGCGCGCCGGCGACGTGGTGCGCATCGAGATCGACGGCATCGGCGCCATCGAGAACAGGTTCCAATGAGCTTGCATCTCATCGACCGCATCGCAGTGGAAGACGTTGGCGAAGGCGACGCCGTCGTCTGCATCCACGGCCTGGGCGGCAGCAGCAACAGCTTCACGCCGCTGATGCCGGCGCTGGCACGGCAGCGTGTACTGCGCATCGACCTGCCGGGCAGCGGCCGTTCGCAGCGCGCCGAAGGAGACCTCTCGATCACACGGTTCGCCGACGTGGTGCAGTCGGTCTGTGCACGCCTGAACGTCACTCGCGCGCATTTCGTCGGCCACTCGATGGGCACCATCGTCTGCCAGCACCTCGCCGTCGACGCACCGAAGCTGGTGCGCAGCCTGGCCCTCTTCGGCCCGCTGATCGCGCCACCCGATGTGGCGCGCATAGCCATCCGCGCGCGCGGCGCCAAGGCGCGCAACGAAGGCGCTGCTGGCATGCACGAGATCACGCTGGCGCTGCTGAACGCCGCGATCTCGGCCGACACCCGCAGCCGGCTGCCGCTGGCCGTGGCCTTCGTGCGCGAAAGCCTGATGCGGCAGGACGCCGAAGCCTATGCACGCAGCTGCGATGCATTGGCCGACGCACCTGCGGCAGCGGTCGACCGCATCACCGTGCCGGTGCTGCTGGTGACCGGCGACGAAGACGGCGTCGCGCCACCGCAGGCCGTGCGCTCCTTCGCCGAGAAGCTGCATGCGGCTGCGAGCGTGCGTGTGGTGGTGCTGCCGCGCTGCGGGCATTGGACGCCAGTCGAGCGGCCCGAGGACTGCCAGCGCGAGCTGCGCGAGTTCTTCGCCAAGCAGCGGAACTGACCGATGAAACACCCGACGTCGTCTTTCGGCCCGTTGCGGGCACCTGAAAGCAACACGCATCGATCAGCGCGAGAGCGCTGCGGCGGGGTGCCCTGTTCCGTTCATGTCCCCCGGGCCGGCTCACTACTTGTTGGCTTCGGGTCGAGCCGATCCGGCCCTCCTCCTCTACTTCACTCCACAGGGCACCCCACCACAGCGCTCTGGGCACCATGGAGGCGGGCCGCCGCCGTGGCATGCCGTAGTGCTGCCCTGCGGAGGATGTCGGGTGACCGGCGCAGCGAAGTAAAGGAGGAGGGCCGGATCGGCTCGACCCGAAGCGAACAGGCGGTGAACCGGCCCGGGGGACATGAGCGGAGCCGGTCACCCGGCAGCCTCCGCTCGCGCCGGCCGACGCATGTGGCAACGCTTCCACGAACGACAGCAATGGGCCGCAAGCGGACATCTCCTAGCACGGAGTCCACGAGATGAGCGACGTCCAGTTCACCAACGTCCGCATCTTCGACGGCGGCGGCGAAACCCCCTTCAGCGGCGACGTGCTGGTGCAAGGCAACCGCATCAGCCGAGTCGTCAAGACCGGCTACGGCCAGCGTTCGGTTCCTGTGCAAGGCGCGCAGGTGATCGACGGCGCCGGCGCCTTCCTGATGCCAGGCATGGTCGAAGCCCACACACACTTTTCGTGGAACGACCAGCCCAGCCTCGATGCCATCCAGCGCATGCCGCCGGAAGAACACATCCTCTGGTGCGCCGAGGTCGCGAGACGTTATCTCGACATGGGCTGGACCAGTTGTGTCGGCGCCGCGGCAGCCAAGCCGCGGCTCGACGTGGTGACGCGCAACGCCATCAACGACGGCACCATTGTCGGCCCACGTTACCTGGCCGCCAGCCAGGAGATCACCGTGCCCGGCGGTCTGGGCGACACGACGCAGCCGCATCTGCCGCAGCCCGAGTTCGCTTTCGGTGCCGTCGTCAGCGGCCCGCACGAGATGCGGCGCTGCGTGCGCATGTTCGCGAAGTACGGGGTCGACACGGTGAAGATCAACCTCTCGGGCGAATCGATCACCGGCATGCCTTCGGAGATGAGCCAGTTCACCGAAGAAGAGATCCGTGTCTGCGTCGAAGAGTCCAAGGCCTGGGGCAAACGTGTCGCTGCGCACGCACGTTCGACCTGGTCCGTCAAGCAGTGTGTGAAGCTCGGCATCGAGGTCATCTACCACGCGAGTTTCTGCGACGAAGAAGCGCTGGACCTGCTGGAAGCGCACAAGCTCGAACACTTCGTCGCACCCGGCCTGGCGTGGTTGATCCGCACCGTCAACAACGCCAGCGAATACGGCCTGACGCCCGAAGTGACCCAGCGCATGGGCTACCACCGCGAGCTTGAAGCTGCGGTCGAGAGCATGCGCGCCTTGCGCAAACGCGGTGTGCGCATCCTGCCTGGCGGCGACTACGGTTTTGCCTGGACACCGCACGGTACCAACGCACGCGACCTGGAGTACTTCGTCAAACATGTCGGCATGAGCACGATGGAAGCGCTGCTCTCGGCCACCGCCTGGGGCGGGCCGATGATGAAGATGGGCAAGCAGATCGGCTATATCCGCGAAGGCTGCCTGGCCGACATCCTGCTCATCGACGGCGATCCGCTCGCCGACATCACCGTGCTGCAGGACAAGGCGCGCATCCTGGCGGTGATGAAGGATGGCGAGTTCCACCGGGCACCGCCGGTGCGCAACGCACGTACGACGAGGTGGGCGGCATGAGCGATACGCTGTTTACGAACGTCCGCATCCTCGACGGCACGGGCGCGAACCCCTACACCGGCAGCGTGCTCGTCTCGGGCAACCGCATCCGCCAGGTCGGCCGCAGCACGGCGGCCATCTCGCCCGCGGGCGCCACCGTGATCGACGGTGCCGGCGCGACGCTGATGCCCGGCATGTGCGAGGCCCACACCCACTTTTCGTGGAACGACGCGGCCACGCTGTCCGCCATCCAGACCATGCCGCTCGAAGAGCATGTGTTGTGGTGCGCCAAGGTCGCGAAACGATATCTCGAAGCCGGCTGGACAAGTTGCGTCGGTGCCGCCTGCGCCAAGCCACGGCTCGACGTGGTGATCCGCAACGCCATCGCGTCGGGCCAGATCCCAGGCCCGCGCTACCTGGCTGCCAGCCAGGAGATCACCGTGCTCGGCGGCCTGGGCGACGAAACCCTGCCGCACCTGCCCTTCCCCGAATTCAGCTTCGGCGTCAACGTCAGCGGCGCCGAAGAGATGCGCAAGGCGGTGCGCCTGTTTCTGAAGTACGGCGTCGACTCGATCAAGCTCAATCTGTCGGGCGACAACTTCACGCCGCAAAGCCCGGCCGACACCACCTGGATGACCGACGCCGAGGTCGGCGCAGCGATGGAGGAAGTGCGTCTGCGCGGCAAACGCGGCACTGCCCATGCCCGTTCGGCTGCCAGCGTGAAGCAGGCGCTGCGCCATGGCATCGACGTGATCTACCACGCCAGCTTCACCGACACCGAAACGCTGGACATGCTGGAAGCCGCGAAAGACCGTGTTTTCGTCGCACCCGGCATCGCGATCCTTTACGCCATGCTGCACGAAGCGGAACCTTGGGGCATCACGCAGGCCAAGGCCACCGAGATGGGCTACCAGATCGAGTGGGATGCGGCGCTCGAATCGCTGCAGAAGATGCACAAACGCGGCATCCGCATCCTGCCTGGCGGCGACTACGGATTCGCCTTCACGCCACATTGCAACAACGCACGCGACCTCGAGTTTTTCGTCAAGTACCTCGGCTTCACGACTATGGAAGCGATCCGCTGCGCCACGCTGTACGGCGGCCAGATCATGATGAAGCCGAACGAACTCGGTCTCGTGAAGGACGGTTATCTCGCCGACCTGCTGCTGGTCGATGGCGACCCGCTGGCGAACCTGGCCATCCTGCGCGACCCGAAGCGCCTGCTCGCGGTGATGAAGGACGGCGTCTTTGCGAAGACACCCGAGATCGCGTCACAACGTGCCTGGGGGCGGGCGGCATGAGCCAGCGCCAGCGTCTTGCGCTGTGGCTGCTGATCGGCGGCCCGATCGCGCTGTTTTCGCTGTGGGCGGCTGTCGACAACACACGCCTGTACTTCGTCACCCTGCTCAACGGGCTGACACTCGCCTCGCTGTACTTCATCGTCGCCAGCGGCTTCACGCTGGTGTTCGGGCTGATGCGCAACGTCAACCTGGCCCATGGTTCGCTGTACCTGCTGGGCGGCTATGTCGGCTACGTGGTGGCGGCGAAAACCGGCTGGTGGATCATCGCGCTCGCCGCAGGCTTCGCTGCCGCGGCCGTGGGCGGGCTGCTGATGCAATGGCTGATCCTGCGCCACATGCAGGGCCAGGACCTGCGGCAGACGATGGTGACCATCGGGCTGTCGATCGTCGTCGCCGACATCCTGCTCTGGGTCTTCACCGCGCAGGTCTACCAGATGGAGGCGCCGCTGTGGCTGCAAGGCCCCATCCGCGGCATTCCGCTGATCAATGCCTACGGCGCCTTCCGGCTCAGCCTGCTCGGCTTCGGCCTCGCCATCGGCATCGGCCTGTGGTGGCTGCTGAACCGCACGCGCGTCGGCATGATGATCCGCGCCGGTGTCGACGATCGCGGCATGCTCGCTGCTGCCGGCGTCAACGTGAATCTTGTGTTTGCGGTGACGTTTGCGCTGGGTGCCGGCCTGGCCGGCTTCGGCGGTGTCATCGGCGCGGTGGAGTTGTCGATGGTGCCGGGTGAAGACACGCGGCTGCTGCTGGCTTCGCTGATCGTCGTCATCGTCGGCGGCATGGGCAGCGTGGTCGGCGCCGCCATCGGCGCGGCGATCCTGGGGCTGGCCGAGACCTACGGGCTGGCCTATGCGCCGACCTACAGCGTCGTGTTCACCTTCCTGATCCTCATCGGCGTGCTGGCCTTCAGGCCACGCGGCATCATGGGGAGGGCGGCATGAGCAGGCTCATGCCGCCCTCCCCTGCGGGTTTCCGTTGGCACCCCCCTGCCCGCCGCCGAGCGAGGGGTTCTGGCTTGGCCGACCTGGGGGGGCGGCAGCGATGAGCGCAGCGAAGTGGCGCAACGCGATGCGCAGCGGTGCGCCGCTGCCGCAGCGGCCGCGTGTGCCGCAGCCCGCCGCCTCGCCGGCTGCGCCTGACCCCCACGCCGACAGCGACGCCCCGCGCTGGCTGAAAAGGCTCTGGCGCACGCTGACACCGCGCCATGTGTTCATGGCGATTGCGCTGCTCGTGTTCCCGTTTGTCGCGACGCCGTTCTTCACGTTCCAGGTCGCATCGCAGTCGCTGGTGCTGGGCCTCGTCGCCTTGTCCTTGTCGTTCCTGGCGGGTTATGGCGGCATGGTCTCGCTGGCGCAGATGACGGTGGCCGGCATCGCCGGCTACGCGATGGCCGTGCTGGGCACCAGCAGCAGCGCCGAAATCAGCCTCGGCTGGCCCTGGTGGCTGGCGGTGCCGTTTGCGGTGTTGATCGCGGTGCTCTGCGCCACTTTGATCGGCTGGTTGTCGGTGCGCACCGAAGGCATCTACACGATCATGATCACGCTCGCCATCGGCGTCGCCTTCTACTACCTGGTGCTGCAGAACTACAGCCTGTTCAACGGCTTCCAGGGCCTGCGCGAGCTGAAGCCGCCCACCGTGTTCGGCCTGCAGTGGCGCGACCCGCTGCCGTTCTACTTTCTCTGCCTGTTCTGGGCCCTGGCCGGGTACTTTCTCGTCCGCTACGTCGTGCGGGCGCCATTCGGCGTGGCAATGCAAGGCATCCGCGACAACCCGCGGCGCATGGCGGCCCTGGGCTACAACGTCGTCGCGCACCGGGTTGCGGCCTATGCACTCGCCGGGCTCATCGCCGCCGTCGCCGGCGTGCTGCTGGCCTGGTACAACGCCTTGATGACACCGGGCTCGGTGGGTACCGGCTGGCTGATCAACATCCTCGTCATCGCCGTTCTCGGCGGCGTCAAGCGCCCCATTGGCGCCTTTCTCGGCGCACTGGTCTTCGTGCTGCTGCAGACCTTCGCCATCGACGTCATCGACCGCGAACGATTCAACCTCGTCATCGGCGGCATCTTCCTCGCCATCGTGCTGTTTTCCCCCGACGGCCTGCTCGGACTGTGGGCGAAGCTTCGCTCCCGCTTCGGCCCGCAGCAGCGCCCCACCTCACCACCAAGGAGACAAGCGTGAAGCTGAACAAGAGACTGTGGGTTCGTTCGATGCTGGGTACAGCCGCCGCACTGGCGGTCTGTGGCGCCTGGGCGCAGGGCCAGCCGGTGAAGATCGGTCTGCTGGCCACGCTGGAAGGCCCGTTCGCCGCCGGTGGTGCCGACGGCATGCGCGGCGCCGAACTGGCGGTGAAACAGCGCGGCGGCGCGGTCGCCGGGCGCAAGATCGAGATCATCAAGGCCAGTTCCGACGCCAAGCCCGATGTCGCGGTGAACGCGACGCGCAAACTCGTCGAGCAGGACAAGGTCGACATCATGGTCGGCCCGCTGTCCGGCGGCGAAGGCATCGCGGTGAAGGACTATTCGAAGACGCAGCCGCAGGTCACCTTCATCAACGGCGGCTCTGGCGCGCAGGCGACGACGCTGACCAACCCGAGCCCGAACTTCTTCCGCTTCAACACCGAAGGCGGGCAGTGGATGGTGGGCCTGGGCAAGGCGGCGCTGGCCAAGGGCTACAAACGCACGATGGTGATCGCCGAGGACTACGCGTTCCCGTATTCGCAGGTGCAGGGTTTTATGTCCGAATACTGCCGACTCGGCGGCAAGGTGCCGCTGAAGGCCTGGGTGCCGCTGGGCGGCAAGGACTATTCGTCGGTGATCGCACGCATTCCGAAGGATGTCGACGCGCTGCTGGTGGTGCTGGGCGGCGCCGACGCGGTGAACTTCCTGACCCAGTATGAAAACGCCGGCGGCGACAAGCCGATGCTCGGCGGCAGCATCACCGTCAGCCAGGACGTGCTGAACTACAAGGGCAAGCGCCGCGACTCACTGGTCGGCACGCTCTCGGCCGGCCCGCTGGCCGACGCCTACGACGGCGCCGACTGGAAGGCCTTCGTCGACGACTACCGCAAGACCTACCCGGTCTCGGCCGGCGGCTTCCCGAGCCCGAGCCTGTTCGCCTACGTCTACTACGTCAACATGAAGGCCGCGCTCGACGGGCTGGCCGCCGTCAACGGCGACCTCTCGGGCGGCCAGGCGAAGTACCGCGACGCGCTGCAGAAGATGGTGCTGAAGACACCGAACGGCGACGTGCGGCTCGACGCCAACCGCCAGGCCATCGGCACCACCTTCGTCACCGAAGTCGTGAAGGACGCGCAAGGCAACCTCTTCAACAAGGTGCACAGCAAGGTCGACGGCGTCGAGCAGATGCTGGGCATGAAAAAGGAGGAGTTCCAGATCGGCTCGCGCGACGTTCCTGCTTGCCCATAAGAGGAACGTGCCGGTGGCCACCATCACACGCCTTCGTCCTTCGCCGCTGGCGTCCAACGACGCCCTGGTGCTGAGCGCGGTGACCCGCGCTTTCGGCGCCTTGCGCGCGGTGGACGAAGTGTCGCTGTCGGTGGCCGCCGGCCAGAAGTACGCGGTGCTCGGCAGCAACGGCGCCGGCAAGACGACGCTGTTCAACGCCATCACCGGCGACTTCCCGCCCACTGCCGGTCGCATCCATTTTTTCGGTGAAGACATCACCGAACTGCCGCCACACGAACGCATCCGCAAGGGGTTGCGCCGCACCTACCAGTCGTCGCTGCTGTTCCGCGACCTGACGGTGCGCGACAACCTGTTCCTGGCCGTGCGTGGTGTCGGCAGCGGCCGCTTCAGCCTGCGCCGCGCGTCGGCACGCCATGCCTCGTGCATCGCCACCGAAGAGCTGCTGGAGCGGGCGCGGCTCTCGCACATCGCCGGCGAGCTGGTGGCCAACCTGGCACATGGCCAGCAGCGGCAGCTGGAGATCGGCATGGCGCTGGCGGGCGCGCCGCGGCTGATCCTGTTCGACGAACCCGCGGCGGGTCTGTCCCCGGCCGAACGGCGTGAACTCGTCGCGCTGCTGACCTCGCTGCCGGCGCACATGAGTTTCGTGCTGATCGAACACGACCTCGACATCGCGCTGCGTGTCGTCGAACGTGTCACCGTGATGCACAACGGCCGGGTGCTCAAACACGGCACACCCGACGAGATCGAAAACGACCCGCAGGTGCAGGCCATCTACATGGGAGGGCCGCACTGATGGCCTGGTTCGGCAGGCGCGACCACGACGCCCAGACCACCAGCGGCCCGGTGCTGGTGGTCGAAGGCCTGGACGTCTACTACGGCCGCGCCCATGCCTTGCAGGGCGTGGGCCTGGTGCTGGACCGCGGTGTGCTGGGCATCGTCGGCCGCAACGGCATGGGCAAGACGACGTTATGCAATGCCATCACCGGCCTCGTGCCGGCCCATGCGTCCAGCCGTGGCAGCGTGAAGCTGCTCGGCGAAGAGATCCTCGGCCTGCCGGCGAACCAGGTAACGCAGCGTGGCATTGCCTATGTGCCGCAGGGCCGGCGTGTCTGGCCGTCGCTGAGCGTCGACGAGACGCTGCGGCTGGTGGCGAAGAACAAACGCGATGTCGGGCGCGTCTACACGATGTTCCCGCGGCTGGCCGAGCGCAAGGCCAACGGCGGCGCGCAGCTTTCGGGCGGTGAACAGCAGATGCTCGCGATCGGCCGTGCGCTGCTGCTGCAGCCCAAGCTGCTGGTGATGGACGAACCCACCGAAGGGCTGGCGCCGGTGATCGTCGAACAGGTGGCGCAGGCGCTGCGTGAACTGTCGCAGCAGATCGCGATTCTGCTGATCGAACAGAACCTGGGCGTGGCGCTGGCGGTGGCCGACAACATCGGCGTGATGGTCAATGGCCGCATCGCCCACATGATGCCGGCCGCAGCGCTGGCGGCCGACCGCGAACTGCAGGAACGCCTGCTCGGCGTGCGCTCCAACGGCGACGACGGCGACGACGACGACGAGATCGAAGTACCGCCGCCCGCGCGCGCCCCGACCCAGGTGCTGACCGTGCGGCGCGCCCATGGCGAAGGTGGTCCGTCGATGGACGATCTGGCGCCGCGCAGCGTGCGGGGCTTCAACCGCTGGGACACCGCCACGCCGGACATCGTGCGCGACGCCGCGCCGCCCGTGCCGAAGCCGGCGCCTGCAACAGCCGCCAAGGTCGTCGAGTTTCCGGTCGCTGCCACCAGCGGCAGCGCCGCTTACGTCGTGGGCACCTTCGACACCAAGGCACGCGAACTCTTCTTCCTGCGCCAATGCCTGGAAAAACTCGGGCTGCGTGTCGTGACGGTGGACCTGGCGACCAGCGGCAAACCCTCGCCGGCCAGCGTGCACCCACGCGAAGTGGCACGCCACCACCCGGCCGGCGAATCGGCCGTGTTCAGCGGCGACCGCGGCAGCGCCGTCACCGGCATGGCCTTGGCCTTCGAACACTTCATCCGCACCCGCCGCGACCTCGGCGGCATCATCTCGGCCGGCGGCTCGGGCGGCACGTCGCTGGCCACCGCCGGCATGCGTGTGCTGCCGATCGGAACGCCGAAGATGATGGTCTCGACGATGGCCAGCGGCGACACCCGCCCCTACGTCGGCCCCAGCGACATCTGCATGATGTATTCGGTGACCGACGTGCAAGGCATCCACCGCATCAGCGAGAAGGTGCTGGCCAATGCCGCGCACGCGCTCGCCGGCATGCTGGCGCACCCGGTGGCGGCATCCACCAGCAGCAAACCAGCGCTGGGGCTGACGATGTTCGGCGTCACCACACCCTGCGTGCAGGCGGTGACCAAGCAGCTGTCCGATGTCTACGACTGCCTCGTCTTCCACGCCACCGGCGTCGGCGGTCAGAGCATGGAAAAGCTGGCCGACTCGGGCCTGCTGGCAGGTGTGATCGATGTCAGCACGACAGAGATCGCGGACGAGATCGCCGGCGGTGTTTTGTCAGCCGGCCCGACGCGACTGGACGTGTTTGCACACCACGCCCTGCCCTACGTCGGCTCCTGCGGCGCGCTCGACATGGTGAACTTCGGCGCTTTCGAGACCGTGCCCGAACGCTTCAAGGCCCGCAAGCTTTACCGCCACAACCCGACCGTGACGCTGATGCGCACGACGGTCGACGAAAGCCGCGCGATCGGCGCCTTCATCGCGAACAAGCTCAACGCGATGGCCGGCCCGGTGCGTTTCCTGATCCCTGAAGGCGGCGTCTCGGCAATCGACAAACCCGGCCAGCCGTTCCACGACCCCGAGGCCGACCGCGCGCTGTTCGGCGCCATCGAACAAGGCTTTCGCGCCGGCGCACAACGGCGGCTGATCAAACTGCCGCATCACATCAACGATGAGGCCTTTGCCGACGCGCTGGTCGCCGCCTGGAACGAGATCTCGCAACAACAATCCCACCGCAGCCATGCCACGCATCGCTAGAACCACGCTGCTCGAACGTTTCCGCGCCAAGATCGCCGCAGGCCGACCGCTCATCGGCGGCGGCGCCGGCACGGGGCTGTCGGCCAAGTGCGAAGAGGCCGGCGGCATCGACCTGATCGTCATCTACAACTCGGGCCGCTACCGCATGGCCGGCCGCGGCTCGCTCGCCGGGCTGCTGGCCTACGGCAACGCCAACCAGATCGTCTGCGAGATGGCGCACGAGGTGCTGCCGGTGGTGCAGCACACGCCGGTGCTGGCCGGCGTCAACGGCACCGACCCGTTCATGATTCCCGGTGAATTCCTGCAGCGGCTGATCACCCTCGGCTTCAGCGGCATCCAGAACTTCCCCACCGTCGGGCTGATCGACGGCACCTTCCGCGCCAACCTCGAAGAAACCGGCATGGGTTACGGCCTCGAAGTCGAACTGGTGCGCGCCGCCCATGCGCTCGACCTGCTGACCACGCCTTATGTCTTCAGCGAAGCCGAGGCACGCGCGATGACCGCGGCCGGCGCCGACATCGTGGTCTGCCACCTCGGCCTCACCACCGGCGGCAGCATCGGCGCGACCACCGCCCTGCAACTGGCCGACTGCGTGGCGCCGATCAACGCCTGGGCGGCGGCGGCGAAGGCGGTGAACCCGGACGTGATCGTGCTCTGCCATGGCGGGCCGGTTGCGACACCCGAGGACGCGCAGTTCATCCTGCAGCACTGCCCCGCCTGCCACGGCTTCTACGGTGCCAGTTCGATGGAGCGGCTGCCTGTCGAAACCGCGCTGACAGAGACGACACGACGTTTCACCCAGATCACCCGTTCGGAGACAACAACATGACAGGCGCCCAATTCGGCAGCTTTCTCCTCGGCCTGCTCGTCGTCGCCATCGTCGTGGCAATCGGCGTCTGGCTGCTGCACTGGCTCTACCTGCGCAGCAGCAAGGAACGCGCTTTCGTGCGCACCGGCCTCGGTGGCCAGAAGGTGGTGCTCGACGGCGGCGCGTTTGTGCTGCCGATCGTGCACGACGTGATCCCGGTGAACATGAACACGCTGCGGCTGGAAGTGAGCCGCGGCCGCGACAAGGCGTTGATCACGAAAGACCGCATGCGTGTCGACGTCATCGCCGAGTTCTACGTGCGTGTGGCCGCAACACCCGACGCCGTGGCCGCCGCAGCGCAAACACTCGGCCAGCGCACGATGGCGCCCGACGAACTGCGTGAACTCGTCGAAGGCAAGTTCATCGACGCGCTGCGCACCGCTGCGGCCGAGATGACGATGGAAGAGCTGCACGAAAAGCGCGGCAGTTATGTGAAGCGCGTGCGCGAAGCGGTGGCCGGCGATCTGACGAAAAACGGCCTCGAGCTCGAAGCCGCGTCGTTGACCCAGCTCGACCAGACCGGCATGGAGTACTTCAACCCGAGCAACGCCTTCGACGCCGAAGGCCTGACGCGCCTGACCGAGCAGATCGAACACCGCAAGAAACAGCGCAACGATGTCGAACAGGACACGCTGATCGCCATTCGCAACAAGAACCTTGAGGCGGAAAAGCTCTCGCTGGACATCGACCGCGAAAGCGAATACGCACGGCTGAGTCAGCAGCGCGAGGTGGAAATTGCACGGGCGCGGCAACGCTCCGAACTCATCACCGAACGCGCGCAGCGCGAACAGGACAGCGAAGGCGCGCAGATCACCGCCAAGCAGACCATCGAAGCCGCGCGCATCCGCAGCGAACAAAGCATCGAGCAGGAACGCATCAGCAAGGAGCGCACGATCCAGGGCGCGGAGATCGAGCGCCGGCAAGCCATGGAACTGGCCGAGCAGCAGCGTGCGATTGCGGTGGCGCTGGAGAGCAAGGCACAGAGCGAAGCGCAGGCCGCGGCCGACGTGGCACGTGCCGAAGCGGTGTCGGCCGAAGAGAAGGTGTTCACCGCACGCGAAGTGGAGATGGCCGAACGCAAGAAGGCGATCGACCTGATCGGTGCACGCCAGGTGGCCGAACGCGAAGCGCTGCGGCTGACCTCGGCCGCGCATGCCGAGCTGGAAGCCAGCGCCGACCGCGGCAATGCGGTGCGTGCTCAGGCCGAGGCCGACGCCGACGCCGACAAGATCCGCTCGCTGGCAATGCGGGTGCGCGCCGAGATCGAGGCCGAAGGCCTGCGGCTGATGAACGAAGCGCACAACATGCTGAGCCCCGAAGCACGCATGTCGGCGCTGCGCATGAAGCTGGTCGAGAAGGCCGAAGCCATCATCCGCGAGTCGGTGAAGCCGATGGAGCGCATCGAGGGCATCAAGATCCTGCATGTCGACGGGCTGGGTGGTTCGCACAGCGGCGGCGACAGCAGCAATGGCGGTGGTGGCAACTTCGCCGACGGCGTCGTCAACTCGGCGCTGCGCTTCCGCGCGCAGGCGCCGCTGGTCGACCAGCTGTTGCGCGAGATCGGCATCGAAGGCGGCGACATCCAACGCCTGGTCGGCGGCGCCAGCGGCGCGACGGCCGCGTTGCCGCCGGCGTCGGCAGCGAAGGAGTAAGGCGTGATCCGCGTCTACGTGAGCAGCGTCATCGACGCCAGTGCCGACACCGTCTGGTCGCGCATCCGCGACTTCAACGGCCTGCCGTCCTGGCACCCGGGCATCGCAGACAGCCGCATCGAGAACAACGATGCCAGCGACCGCGTCGGCTGCATCCGCCACTTCCACACCCGCGATGGCGGCACCTTCCGCGAACGGCTGCTGGCGCTTTCCGACTACGACTACAGCTGCACCTACGAAATCCTCGAAAGCCCGATGGGGGTGGAGAACTACGTGGCGACGCTGAAGCTGATGCCGGTGACGGATGGCGGGCGCTGTTTTGCAGAGTGGAGCGCGGAGTTCGATTGCGCTGAAGATCGCGAGCGGGAGCTGACTGCGACGATCGGCGACGGTGTATTCCAGGGCGGCTTCGAGGCCTTGAAGCGGCTGTTCGGGCGGCGATGATGGCAGAGTCGGCTTGCGGCCCTTTGCGGTCATTGGGGCCGAGGCGATCGCGTGCGATTGGGGTGCCCTGTTGCGCTCATGTCCCCCGCCCCAGCTTGCTGCGCAAGCTGGGGCTCCTCCTTTACTTCGCTCCACAGGGCACCCCAATCGCCCGCTCAGGCTCCAGTCGTGGTGCGCCATGGGCAGGCATGCCAAACGGGTGGCAGGCCGAGGACGTTGGGTACCGGGCGCAGGGAAGTAAAGGAGGAGGCCCGGCTTGCGCAGCAAGCCGGGCCGGGGGACATGAGCGGAGCCCGGTACCCAGCGGCCTTGGCCCGCTACGACACTTCGAACGAATGTCTGCAACGGGCCGCAAGCAGGCGTCTTGATGCTGCAAAAGGTCACTCGCTCCACCATCATCGACGCCCCCATCGAGCGCGTCTGGGCCGTGCTGCGCAACTTCAACAGCCACGACCAGTGGCACGACGTCGTCGCGCAAAGCCGCATCGAAGGCCACGACAAACCCGATCAGGTCGGCTGCATCCGCAACTTCACGCTGAAGGACGGCAACCACATCCGCGAACAGTTGCTGACGCTGGACGAGCGTGAACACAAGAGCACCTATTGCATCGTCGAAGCGACAGTGCCGTTGCAGCGCTACGTGGCCACCGTGACGCTGAAGCCCGTGACCGACGGCAACCGCACTTTCTGGCACTGGGAGTCGACCTTTGCGACGCCGCCGGGCATGGAAAACGAACTGCGCCAGATGGTGGCGCAAGGTGTCTACGAAGCCGGCTTCGAGAACCTGCGCCGCCACCTCGCACGCGGCAGCGACCTGAACCCGAAGGCCAGCGCGGCGATGCCCACGGCGCTGCCGTTGCCGACGCAGCGCGTGGTCGTGCGGGCCTATGGCGGCGTCGAGCAACTGCACACCGAGACCGCCGAAGCGCCGCCGCCCGGCCCCGGTGAAGTGCGCATCCGTCAGCGCGCCATCGGCGTCAACTTCATCGACATCTACCTGCGCCGCGGCTGGATTCCCGCGCTGTTGTCCGCAGGCGGCACACCCGGCATGGAAGCGGCAGGCAGCGTGCTCGATGTCGGCGCCGGCGTCAGCCGCTTCCTGCCGGGCGACCGCGTGGCTTACCTCGGCCCTGTGCCGGGCGCCTACTGCGGCGTGCGCAGCGTGCCGGCCGACTGGGTGCTGCGGCTGCCCGCTGCGGTGGAAGACGAGGTTGCCGCGGCGCTGCTGCTCAAGGGCCTGACTGCCGACTATCTGCTGCGTGACCTGGGGCGCGTGCGCCCTGGCACCAAGCTGTTGGTGCATGCTGCGGCGGGTGGCGTCGGCCTGCTGGTGTGCGCCTGGGCGCGGCGCTTGGGGGCCGTGGTCATCGGCACCGTCTCCAGCGAAGAGAAGGCACGCACGGCGCGTGAACACGGTTGCGAACATGTGATCGTCACGCGCGAGCACCGCTTCGCGCCCGATCTGCAAAACCGGTTCGGCGGCGCCGATGTCGTGATCGACGGCCTCGGCGCGGCGGCGCAGGCAGAGAACCTGGCGGCGCTGGCGCGCTGCGGCCACTGGATCAGCCTGGGCCAGGCCAGCGGCCCGCTGGCCGCGATCGACCCCGACACGCTGGTCGCCAAGTCGCTGACGTTCTCGCGCCCGGTGGTGTTCGACTTCGTCGCGACACCCGCCGCATTGCAGGAACGCGCTGACCGGCTGTGGGCCGCACTGGCCGACGGCACACTGCGCCCGCCGCTGATCGAACGCCACGCGCTCGGCGCTGCAGCGCAGGCGCACGAACGGCTGGAATCGCGCCGCAGCACGGGTTCTCTGGTGCTGGTAGCCTGAGAGGGTGGACAACCCGGCGCTCCCCGACGACACCTGCCCGCGCTGCGGCGGCGGCTTTCATTGCGGCGTCAACGACGCCGCGCCCTGCCCTTGCGGCACGCTGACGCTGAGCCCTGCGCTGCTGGCCGACCTGCGCCAGCGCTACACCCACTGCCTGTGCCTGCGCTGCCTGGCAGAGCTTGCTGGCTCAGTGAGCCCCGCCAGCGTCGGCAGCACCGCCGGCTGACAGCTTCGGCTTCGTCAGCCAGACGATGCCGATCAGCGCGACGAACAGCACCGACGAGAGCCAGAACACGTCGGTCACCGCCATCGTGTAGGCCTGCTGGTCGAGCATCCGGTTCAGCGTCGCGGCGATCTGCTCGGGGCTTTGGCCGGCGGCGGCCAGCTGCGCCGTCGCTGCGACAGCGGCCGTGTTGCCGCTGTTCACCGTTTCAGCCAGATGGGCGTGGTGCATCGCCGCGCGGTCATCCCACAGCGTCGTGAACAACGAGGTGCCGAAGGCGCCTGCGGTGATGCGCACGAAGTTCGACAGCCCCGACGCCGACGGCATCTCGTCGGGCCCCAGACCGCTGAAGATGATGGCCTGCAGCGGCACGAAGAAGAATGCCATCGCCGCGCCTTGCAGCAGCGTCGGGATCAGGATCACCATCATGGTGGCTTCGGTGTTGAACTGCGCGCGCATCCACAACACGAGACCGAAGCCGATGAAGGAGACGCTGGCGAGCTTGCGCGGGTCGATGCGGCCGACGTTCTTGCCGACCCAGGGCGAGATCAGGATCGCCAGCACGCCCACCGGCGCCGTCACGATGCCGGCCCAGGTGGCCGTGTAACCCATCCACTGCTGCAGCCACAGCGGCAGCAGCACGACGTTGCCGAAGAACAGGCCGTAGGCGACCGACAGCGCCACCGTGCCCATCAGGAAGTTGCGCCGCGCAAAGAGGCGCAGGTTGACGATGGGGTGGCTCTCGGTCAGCACCCAGGCGAGAAAGAATGCGAAGGCCACAGCGGCCACCACGGCCAGCAGCACGATCTGGTTGGAACCGAACCAGTCGAGTTCCTTGCCCTTGTCGATCATGATCTGCAGCGAACCGACCCACAGCACCAGCAGGCCCAGGCCGATGGCGTCGATCGGCACCCGGCGCGGGCCGGGGTCGCGGCTGCGGTAGATCGACCAGGTCAGCGCCGCGGCGAACAGGCCCACGGGGATGTTGATGTAGAAGATCCACGGCCAGGCGACGTTGTCAGTGAGCCAGCCGCCGAGCAGCGGGCCCATCACCGGCGCCACCATCGTCGTCATCGCCCACAGCGCCATCGCGGTGCCGGCCAGGGCCTTGGGGTAGCTGGCCAGCAGCAGTGTCTGCGACAGCGGAATCAGGGGCCCGGCCACCAGGCCTTGCAGCACGCGGAAGGCGATCAGCGATTCGATGTTCGGCGCCAGCCCGCACAGCCACGAAGCCAGCACGAACAGCAGCACGCTCGCAGTGAACAGCCGCACCTGGCCGAAGCGCTGCGTCAGCCAGCCCGTCAACGGTACGGCGATGGCGTTGGCCACGGCGAAGGACGTGATGATCCAGGTGCCCTGCGCCGGGCTGACGCCGAGGTCGCCGCTGATCGCCGGGATCGAGACGTTGGCGATCGACGTGTCGAGCACCGTCATGAAGGTGGCGAGCGACAGCGCCACCGTGCCGGCGATGCGCGCGCCGCCGGTCAGCGGCGGGAAGGCCGCCGGCGCGGTGCTCGGCGTCGGCGGCGCCGGCGCTGCGTCGTCCGCCGGCGCGGCCAGGGTCGTGCTCATCTCAGCCGGCCTTGGCGACGGCGATGGCCACGGCGTTCGAGCGCAGCACCTTGCCCAGGTTGCCGGCGATGATGGCCTTGACGCGGCGGTCGGCTTCGGCACTTTGCACGTCGAACACGGCCGTCTTGCTGCTGGCGCGCGGCACACGCGTGTCACTGGCACCCAGCACCGGCGCGCCGGTCTGCGGTGCGATGTCGACCGTGGCTTCCATCGACAGGCCGACACGCAGCGGATGTTCGGCGAGCTGTTTTGCGTCGAGCTCCACCCGCACCGGCACACGCTGCACGACCTTGATCCAGTTGCCGGTGGCGTTCTGCGCCGGCAGCAGCGCAAACGCCGCACCGGTGCCGGCACCGACACCGGCGACGTGGCCTGCGTACTCGATCTTGCTGCCGTACAGGTCGGCGGTCAGCTTCACCGGCTGGCCGATGCGCATCTGGCGCAGCTGCACTTCCTTGAAGTTGGCTTCGACCCAGACCTGCTCCAGCGGCACCACGCTCATCAGCGGCGTGCCCGGGGCGATGCGCTGGCCCACCTGTACCGTGCGCCGCGCCACCTGGCCGGTCACCGGCGCCAGCACCTCGGTGCGCTGCAAGGCAAGGAAAGCTTCGCGCACCGCGGCGGCGGCACGTTCGACGTTCGGGTGTTTTTCGACGCTCGTGCCTTCGGTCAGCATGCGGTTGCTCGCCGCCTGTTCCTGCGCCGCGTTCAGCGCCGACACCGCGCCGGCGAGCGCGCTCTTCGCCACCGCGAGCGTGGTCTCGGCATGTTTCATCTCTTCGCCGCCGACGGCGCCGCTGGCGAGCAGCGGCTTGCGCCGGTTGACGTCATCCGTGGCGCGCGCGACATCGCTCTGCATGCGCGCAACCTCGGCTTCGCGCAGCCGGATGGTGGCGTCGAAGGTGGCGTTGTTGGCATACAGCGTGCGCACTTCGCGCACCGTCTGCGCCAGCTGCGATTCGGCGCGTTCGAGCGCCAGCTTGGCGTCGGCCGGGTCCAGGCGGACCAGCGGCTGGCCGGTCTTGACGGCATCGGTGTCGTCGGCCAAGACGGCCAGCACGGTGCCGCCGACCTGCGGCGTGATCTGCACCACCGGCGCCTGCACGTAGGCGTTGTCGGTGGCTTCGAAGTGGCGCTGGTAGATCGCCCAGTAGCCGCCATAGGCCAGGCCCAGGGCGAGCGTGAGGCCGGCCACGGCGAGCAGCGCGGGTTTGCGTTGGGTGGCCGAAACGGCCGGAGCGGGTGCGTTCATGGTGTCTCTTGCGATGTGGGGTTCAGCGGGCAGCAACCGCGGGCAGTTCGGCGGCGGCGTAGCCACCTCCGAGCGCACGCGTCAGCGCCACTTCGCTGGCCAGATGGCGTGCCTTCAGGTCGGTGCTGGCGCGCGACTGCGCCAGCACGTTGGTCTGCGCCGTCAGCACGGTGAGGAAGTTGCCGAGCCCCGCCTGGTAGCGCTGCAGCGCCAGGTCGTAGGCGACGTTGGCGGCGGTCGTGGCGTCGGCCTGCGCACGCTGCTGGCGTTCCAGCGACTGCAGGCTGCCGACTTCGTCGGCCACTTCGCGCAAGGCCCGCAGCAGCGCTGCGTTGTAGCCCTCGACTGCGGCGTCGACCTCGGCCGTCTTGGCGCCGAGATTGGCCCGCAGCCGGCCGCCTTCGAAGATCGGCAGGCGCAGTGCCGGGCCGGCGCCGTAGGTGAGTGATCCGGCCTGCACGAACTTGTCGAGGCCGATGCTCGACAGGCCGACAAACGCCGTCAGGTTGATGTTGGGATAGAACAGCGTGCGCGCGGCGTCGACATCGCGCTGCGCCGCTTCGACGCGCCAGCGCTGTGCCACCAGGTCGGCACGCCGGCCCAGCAGGTCGGCCGGCAGGCCGGCAGGCAGCGGTGTCGAGCGCAGCGCGGCGAGTGCCGGCAGCAGCGTGTCGAGCGCCTCGGGGCGCTGGCCGCTCAGCTCGGCGAGTGCGTGGCGCGTGCGGACTATGCTTTCTTCGAGCGCTTCGATCTCCACCCGCGACTGTGCGATCAGCCCTTCCGCCTGACGCCGTTCCACCTGGGTGTCGAGCCCCGCCGCCACACGCTGCTGCACCAGCGCCAGCACCTGTTCACGCTGCTGCAGCGACTGCGTGGCGACGCTGCGCTGCTCGACCAGCCGCGCCAGGTTGAAATAAGCCGCAGCGACGTTGCCGGCCAGCAGCACGCGCGCGGCTTGTGTCTCGGCTTCGGCGGCACGCAGCTGGCCGATGGCACCGGCCAGCGCAGCACGCTGGCGGCCGAACAGGTCGAGTTCCCAGCTGGCGCTGACTTGGCCGCTGTTGTTCCATGCGATCGAACCGGCCAGCGGCTTCGGCACGAGGCCGTTTTCGGTGAAACGCTGGTCGGTGAGGTCGAGCGCGCCGTTCACTTGCGGCCGCTGCGCCGCCTCAGACCCACCCACCGCCGCCTGCGCCTGGCGCAGACGCGCCTGCGCCAGCTGCAGCCCGGGCTGGCCGGCGAGCGCCTGGTCGACAAGGCGGTCGAGCGTGGTGTCGCCATAGGCCTGCCACCAGCGTTCTGCCGGCCAGGTGGTGGCGCGGTCGGCGCTGGCGGGCGTGCTCTGCAGTTGCGCGGTCGAATGCACGTCGCCCGGGCTGGCGCAGCCGCCCAGCACCAGCATCACGCTGGACAGCAGCGCGGCCAATGTCGTCAATGCCACCAGCGACGCGCTGCCGGCGCGGACCTTGTGGACCTCGTTCGTGCGGTTTTTCATGTCGGCATCCCTTCGGCCGCCAACGCCTGCGCGTTGGCCGCCATGCGTTCGAGCAGCTTGCGCAGCTGCTTCCATTCGGCTTCGCTGAAACCCTTCAGAAAGTCGTTGTTCACCGCGGCCAGCACAAAAGGCACTTCGGCCGATGCCGCCTCGCCAGCGGCCGTGAGCCGCAGGTGCACAACACGGCGGTCGGCTTCGGAGCGCACCCGTTCGAGCAAGCCCTTGGCCTCGAGCCGGTCGAGCAGCCGCGTGATCGCGCCGGCGTCCACGTCCATGCGCCGCGCCAGTTCGTTCGCCGTCGTCGCCAGGCCGCTGCGCACCAGCATCAGCGGCTTCCACTGCGCGTCGGTGAGGCCGTGCGCCGCCATGCGCAGCTCGACTTCGCGGCGCATCAACGTCATCACGTTCATCATCTGATGGCCGATGCTCTGGGCAACGTCATAACTCGCGCCGTCGTACAGCGGGTGGGTGCGGGTGGCAGACATGATGGTTGGTGCTGAAATTTGATCAGACAATGATTGCTTAGGCAAATTTTGCCCCGACATCAATTCCCGACAAGGCAGCGCGGGTTTTGCCGCGCCACAATCCGCGCCGGCCTGCAAGGAGACGCCCGACCATGATCCACGGCATGAACCACTTCACCATCACGGCCGAGAACCGCGAGAAGACGCTGGCCTTCTACTGCGGCCTGCTCGGGCTGCAGGAAGGCCACCGGCCTGACCTGGGGTTCCCGGGCGCCTGGCTGTACGCCGGCGGCACCCAGGCGGTGCTGCACATCTACTGGGACCGGCCGATGCCGAACACGCGCACCGGCGTCATCGACCACATGGCGTTCACGGCCAGCGACATGAAGGCAGTGAAGGCGCGTTTCGACGCCGCGGGTGTCAAGTACGACCTGCGCCAGCAGGCGCAGTCAGGCACCTGGCAACTGTTCAGCTTCGACCCCAACGGCGCGAAGGTCGAACTCGACTTCGACGCCAGCGAGACGCTTTAGGCGTCGGCCATCACTTCGCCCATGCGGATGCTGCCGCCCGGCGCCCACGCGGGGTTGAAGCGCAGCGGGCCGGCGGGCAGCAGCATCACGACGGTGGAGCCCAGCAGGAAGCGGCCCATCTCGGCGCCTTGCGGCAGATCGATGGCTTGCTCGTTGTAGTCCCACTCGCGCACCGTGCCCGGCCGCGGCGGGTTCACCACACCGTGCCAGACGGTGGCCATGCTGCCGACGATGGTGGCGCCCACCAGCACCAGCACCCAGGGGCCCAGTTCGCTGTCGAAAACACAGACCACCCGTTCGTTGCGTGCAAACAGCCCCGGCACACCGCGCGCCGTGGTCGGGTTCACCGAGAACAGTTCACCCGGCACATGCACCATGCGCAGCAGCCTGCCGGCACGCGGCATGTGGATGCGGTGGTAGTCCTTGGGGCTGAGGTACAGCGTCGCGAAATGGCCGCCGTGGAAATGCGCGGCAAGCGCGCTGTCGCCGCCGAGCAGTGCGGTGGCCGTGTAGTCGTGGCCCTTGGCCTGGAAGATGCGCCCCTGTTCAATGGCACCGAACTGGCTGATCGCGCCGTCCACCGGGCTCAGCCATGCCGCCTGCGCCAGCGGCCGCACACCGGGTTTCAGCGCGCGGGTGAAGAACTCGTTGAAGCTGGCGTAGCTGGCGATGTCGGGGTTCGCGGCCTCGGCCATGTTGACGCCATAACGTCCGACGAACCAACGGATCAGCGCCGTCGTGCGTTCACCGCTGCGCCGTCGCGCGACGAAGCCCGCAAACGCGGTCAAGGCCTGCTTGGGCAGCAGGTACTGGGGAAGGACGGCAAGCTTGTCGGACACGGCGGGCGCGATTCTATCGGCGCGCCCGCTTGTGGGACTTCAGCCTAGACCGCCGCGGCCGTGCCGGGCTGCGCGCCGCCGCCGTACAACGGTGGGTGCGTGACGATGGACTTCAGCGCCGGCTGCGGCACTTGCAAGGCCTGCAGATCGGGCCGCGGGCGCGCCAGCGCTGCGTCTTGCGCGAAGACCTGCTCCAGCGCACGCGCTGCGGCCAGCAACGCGCCGTCGCCGCGCAGCCGGCCCACCAGTTGCAGCCCGAAGGGCATGCCTTGTTCGTCGCGGCCACACGGCAGCGACAGCGCCGGGTTGGTGGCCAGCGTGACGATGTAGGTCAGCGCCAGCCAGTGGTAGTAGTTGCGCATCGCCTGGCCGTCGATGCGCGCGGCGAAGAGCTCGGTCCACGGGAAGGGCGAGACCGGTGTCACCGGCGCCAGGATCAGGTCGTAGCGTTCGAACGCCGCCGCGAACCTGCGAGCGATTCGGGTCTGCTCCAGGTGCGCCCAGGCGCGGTCGGCCAGCGTGATGGCCGCCGCCATCTCGACGTTGGCACGCACGTTGGGGCCCAGCGTCTCGGGCGCGCGGCGGTAGCTGTCGGCGAAGGCGGCGACGAAGCTCTCGGCACGCAGCGTGTCGAAGGCACGGTCGGCGTCGCCGACGTCGATGGCCAGCGGCTCGCAGACGGCCACCAGCGGCCGGATGGCGTCGATGCGCGCACGGAAGACACGCCGGATGCCGGGGTCGACGATGGCGAGGCCGAAGTCCTCGGTCCAGCCGACGCGTAGCGCCGACAGGTCGACTTCGGGCAAAGGCCAGAAGTCGGTGGGCGGCGCCGGCCACGACAACGGGTCCATCGCGTGCGTGCCGACACTGGCCGACATCAGCAGCGCCGTGTCGTCCACCGTGCGCGCCATCGGCCCCAGCACCGAGATCACCGACCAGCCGAGTGCCCGGTCGTCGTTGGGCACCAGCCCCGGCGATGGCCGCAGCCCGACCACACCGCACAGCGCCGCCGGAATGCGCAGCGAGCCGCCGGTGTCCGAGCCGGTGCAGATCGGCAGCATGTCGGTGGCCAGCGCCGCCGCCGAGCCGCCCGACGAGCCGCCTGCGTTCAGCCGCGGGTCGAAGGGGTTGCCGGTGGCGCCCCAGACCGGGTTGCGTGTGTTCGCGCCGGCGCCCATGTCGGGCACGTTGGTCTTGGCGGTGACGATGGCGCCGGCGGCACGCAGCCGCGCCACCAGCGCGGTGTCGCGCTGCGGCACGTTGCCGCGTTGGCCGATGTTGCCGTGCGTGGTCAGCAGACCGGCCGTGTTCTGCAGGTCCTTCACGCCCAGCGGCAGGCCGTGCAGCGGGCCCAGCGGCGCGCCGCGCAGCACGGCCGCCTCGGCTTCGCGGGCGCTGGCGCGAGCACGTTCGAAGTCGGTCGCGGCGATGGCGTTGACGCCGGGGTTCAGCCGTTCGATGCGGGTGATGCAGGCATCGAGAAGCTCGACCGGAGAGAGCTCGCGCCGCGCGATCAGGTTGCGCAGCGCGACGGCTGAAAGTTCGGGCAGCAGGTTCATCGTCTCAATCCGGGGTGATCTTGGCCTTGTGGACGTAGGCGCGCATCAGCGGCAGTTCCTTCGCCAGGCGTGCATCGTAGGCCGCCGGCGGCTCGTAGGCGATGTCGAGGCCGGCCTTTTCGAGGGCGGCACGCACGGCGGGGTCGGCCATCGTGTCGGCCAACGCCTTGACCAGCACCGCCTGCACCGCGGCGGGCAGGCCGCGCGGCGCCACGATGGCGGTCCAGGGTTCGAGCGCGAAGCCGGGGTAGCCCGACTCGGCGACCGTCGGCACCTGCGGCAGCGAGACCAGGCGCCGTGCTGCCATCACCGCAATCGCCTTCACCTTGCCGGCCTGCAGCTGCGGCTTGGCGGCGATCACGGTGTCCACCGACAGCTGCACCTGGCCGCCGATGAGGTCTTGCATCGCCGGCGCGCTGCCTTTGTAGGGCACGTGCAGCAGATCGATGCCGGCCGTCAGCTTGAACATCTCGCCGCCGAAGTGCGACGAGGTGCCGCTGCCGAACGACGCATAAGCCAGCGCACCCGGTTTCTGCCGCGCCAGTGCGACCAGTTCCTTCACTGTCGACGCCGGCAGCGAAGGCTGCGCCAGCAGCACCAGCGGTGCACTGCCGACGATGCCGATGCTCTCGAACTGCTTTTGCGGGTCGTAGGGCAAGCTGGTCTTGATGGCCGGGTTGATGGTGAACGTGGTGTTCGAACTGAACAGCAGCGTCTGGCCATCGGGCGCGGCCTGCGCCAGCGCCGCGGCGCCGATCGCCGTGCCGGCGCCGGCGCGGTTGTCGACCACCACCGTCTGCTGCAGCCGTTGCCCCAGGCCTTTGGCGAGGATGCGGCCGAGCACGTCGGTGGCGCCGCCGGGCGGGAACGGCACGATCAAGGTCACCGGCTTCTCGGGGTAGGCGGCAGCGGCCGGCAAAGCCAAGGCAAGAGACAACAACAGGGCGGCAGCGAGTTTCATCGGAAGGTCCTTTCGGGGATCAGCGCAGTCGATCAGGGGCCGCGGCGCGGGCCTGCACACCCGCGGCGACCAGCGCCTCGGGCACAGGCTCGCCGCACAGCAGCGCAGCAGCCAGCGCGCCGGCACCAGCGGCGCTCTGGATGCCGTAACCGCCTTGCCCGGCGAGCCAGAAGAAGCCGGGGCGGGCGGGGTCGGGGCCGATGACGATCTCGCCATCGGGTGCGAAGGTGCGCAGCCCCGCCCAGGTGCTGGCTGGGCGGCGGATCGTCAGCGTCGTCACCGCCTCGATCTGGTGGATGCCGAGGGCAATGTCCAGCTCTTCCGGTTGCACGTCGTGCGGCACGGTGGCGTCGGCATTCGCCGGCGAGCCGAGCAGGCGGCCGGCGTCGGGCTTGAAGTAGTAGCTCTCGTCGATGCCGACGACGGCCGGCCAGCGCGACGGGTCGACGCCGTCCGGCGCCTTGAAGGTGAACGCGCTGCGGCGGCGCGGCTCCAGGCCGAGCGGCGCCACGCCGCAGCGCAAGGCCAGCACGTCGGCCCAGGCGCCGGCGGCGTTGACGATGCTGCGGGCCTGCAGCGTCTCGCCATCGGCCAGGCGCAGCACCCAGCCCTGCGGGCCTGGTGTCGCGGACACCACCTCGGCGTCGCAGCGCAGTTCGGTGCCGGCGGCACGGCAGCCATGCAGGAAACCCTGGTGCAGCGCATGCACGTCGATGTCCTGCGCATCGGGCTCGGCGATGGCACCGGCCACCAGTTCGGGCCTCAGACACGGAACCTGCGCGAGCACGGCATCGGCATCGACAAGCGCCACCTGCTGGCCGGCGGCCGTCATCGATGCCCAGTGGCTGTGCAGCAGCGCCTGCTGTTCGTGCGTGGCGAGGTAGAGCACGCCCCGGGGCGTCAGCAGCGGCTGCTCGGTGAAGCCCGCTGGCGGCTGCAGGTAGAAGCTGCGGCTGGCGCGTGTCAGCGCACGCACCTGCGACGGGCCGTAACTTTCCATGAACATCGCCGCCGAACGCCCGGTGGCGTGCACACCGGGCTGCGCTTCGCGCTCCAGCAGCAGTACGCTGCGCCGCCCGCCCGCATACAAGGCCGCGTGCCTGGTCAGATGCCAGGCCAACGACGCCCCAGCAATGCCGGCACCGACGATGACGATCTCGAATTCTCTCATACGAGAATTCTCGCATGCGAGAATTGTGCCAACATGCCGACTAACCCTGCCCCGCCCGACCGCCGCGAGATGGGGGCGCGCCTGCGTGCCATCCGCCGCCAGCACCGCCTGACGCTGAAGGCGCTGAGTGCACGTTCGGGCGTGGCGCTGTCGACCTTGTCGAAGATGGAGCTGGGGCAGATCGCCGTCAGCTACGAGAAATTCGCCGCTGTCGCACGTGCGCTGGCGGTGGACATCGCACAGCTCTTCGATGCCCGCGCAGCCGCGCCTTCAGCGCCGGCGCCGACCTTCGTGCACGCCACCATCGCCGGCGCGCCGGGCTACGACACCGGCCGCTACGACTACCGGCTGCTCGCGGCCGACTACCCGGCGCGGCAGATGACGCCGATGCACGGCCGCATCAGCGCCCGCCGGCGCGACGAGTTCGCCGAGTTCATCCACCATGCCGGGCAGGAGTTCGTCACCGTGCTCGCCGGCAGCGTGCGCATCGAATTCGAAACCGGCGAGGCCGTGGTCTTGAAGCGGCACGAGTCGGCCTACTTCGACAGCGGCGTCGGCCACGTCTACCTGTCGACGGGCCGCGGCGACGCCGAGGTGCTGGTGGTGATGACCGAGCGTTAGGCGTCGTTGTTCATGTCTCCCGCCCATTGGTGCGCTTCGTGCCTCCCAATTGCGCCTTGGAGCGGCAAGTGACTAGCACTGCCAGCAGGCCGAATTCCCGTTGCAGACACCGAGAGTAGCGTTCCTATCGAATCCGGCTCGGTATTTGACGCTATTTGTATGCCGGCGAGATCATATGCAACGAGGTGGACAAGGCCTGCTATGGGTCGCAGGTCGCCTCGTACTGAAACAAGATTCGTGACTCCGGCCTGTAGAGAGTTCAGTGGATTCGAAAAGGTAACTACGATCGGCAGGCTGTAGGAGAGGTCGCCCGCAGCTGTTGCGCCGGCGATTCCATTGGGCGGACTTGGCGTATGGCCAGAAGGCAATCCCGGTTCAAGATTTACGACTGCTACATAGGGCGCGCCAGCTTCAGTCGAGAAAGTTGCGCCGGTCGTGGCCTGAAGCTGATTTGAGAGTTGCGACGCGGCAGGAACGCTGCCGAACCGAAAGTCCATTCCCGAGAAACTTTCGAAGTTGACAGTTACGGCCAGGGCGCCAGGTGCGGAAAAGACGGCCGCCAGCACCACATGGGCTCGCTCTTGATGGCTGGACCAGGTCGCAGCGGTGGGGCTGCGGCTGCGCGAGCGCGTGGTGATGCCGGCCAACAACCTGTTGCTGGTGCTGGCGGCAGCGGCCTCGCAGGCTTGTCTTAGCCTGCGGCAGCGCGCCGGCCGCGGCGGCGCCAGAGCAGACCGGCCCAGCCCGTCAGCCCGAGACCGAGCAAGGCCGCGCTGGACGGCTCGGGCACCGGGGCTGTGGCACCGAAAGTGAGGTTGTCGAACCCGATCTGGCTGGCGGTGCCGCTGAATTTGATCGAACGCGCAACGCCCGCGAAAGTCACTAAACCGATGGCCCAGTTGCAGAAAGCCCCGCCGGGGTCTCCGACGCAGTTTGTCCCTAGGGCCGGCAGCTGAATCGAGCCGAGAAGATTGCCGTTGGCATTCAAGCCGTCATAGACGCTCACATTGCCACTGAACGCCCCAGAGCTGTACCAAAACGAGAAGCCGGTGCTGAAACCCGCAAAGCGATCCACCACAGCGGAGGTGTGGTACGGGATGATCATGATCGTACTGGGTGACGGCTCGTTGGCAAAGTTCCCCGCGCCCCCTGCATCCCGATCAATCGACGCCGACGCACGGGGGCTAAAACCGTTGTCAAAACCGATGCCGTAATTGGGGCCCGTGCTGCCGAGGCTGCCGGTGCCCCCCATTGTAAAAGTTCTGTATGAGCTCGCCCTGGGCCAAGCCTTCAAAGTCGAGCGTGACGACGGCCGCACTTGTCGCGCCGGACAGGGACGAATGCGGCAGCGGCAACCGCTGTACGAACAAAGCTATTGGTAGACATGGATTGATCCCGTTTTTTAAGCTAACAAGCCGCAGCCGGCTTTTCGGCGGTGAAGGTAAAGATGGAATCGGCCTGGGCGGTCGAAACACAGTCGCACGCGGCCAGAGCGAGAAGCGTCGACTTCAGAAACATGGTCATCCCTCGTTAAGGTCGAATTGTTGAGAGCCCGCTGCTTGGTCGGCTCGAGAGTTCATCTCGAGAGTCCCAACAGAACCACGACGCCCCTGAACGGCGCGCGCCGTGCGGGCCGGCTGCTACTTGGTTGCTGCTGGCAAGGTCAGCGCGCTGGCGGCGCCGCTCAGGGCCAACAAGGCAGCGCCGGCAATGGCTCGCTTGAGTTGCTTCATGAAATTCGTTCCGATCAGGGCTGTGAGGCAGCGGTGGGCGACCGTGCGGCGCAAAGAGAATCTGCAGATCGTGTGGCGGTATCCACTGGGCCGACGAGGGATGCAACCACCGGGTGGTTGGATCTGTCGCTTCTAAAAGGTTGCGCCGCCCGGGCCGCGAACGCACCAAGCGGAATAAGCTTCCTCTGTGGGTCGAATAGATTCTCCGAATCCCAGATTGATCTTCCAGGCTCGCTGTGTAGGCTGATTCGGGACGAGGCTCGCAGTCCAATATCCTCCTGCGGGCGTACTCAATATGCCGACGAACGGATGCCCGGGAGGCAAGTCTGAACCAGAACTCTGCCCATCCAAGAGCGATTGCAGTTCCTCTACCTTGGGCAGCCGCCATCCCTTCTTGCCTCCGGTGAACCTCGAGACGCATTGTTGAGTGGAGGTGCTGAAGCTGCCCAGAAAAGCTCTGGGCGCCCGTTCCCAGACGAGTCCCGTTTCGCGGTCCAGCACTGCTTCACTGTTCCAGTTCGCCAGCACCACGAACCGGGGACAGGTGCTCACGGTGTCGCATTGCAGCTCCTGGTCCCACGCCGGCATGGCGTAATAAGGCCCGTTGGCGACCGTCTGCGCCGCACACGGCAGCGCCGCGGCCATCGACAAGGCGACAAGGGCTCGAGTGAGATTCGAAAGCGTCATGGTCGATCCAATCAGGCGGGTTGGGCAGGGTGGGGACGGCGATGGCGCCAGCCGAGGGCCAGCAGCACCGGCAGCACGAGCAAGATCGATCCCGGCTCGGCGACCGTTGCCGTGGGAAGAAACTGGAACAGCACGTAGGCCAGCGGGCCGTCGCCAGATACCGTCGGCGCCGAGCCGCTGATTCCTTCGAGCACGCCGTCCAGCAGGAAACCGCTGGATTCGATGTTCGTGATGAAGCCGTCGTCGAATTCGGCTTGGTACACCTGTTGGAACAGGCCGCCGACATCGAGCGGGATAACGAGGGTACCGTCGAACGCAAGATCAAAGCTCCAGAACTGCAAGTCGCTGGCATCCGTGACGATGATGGGCACGAGGAACTGGGTCGACGACAGCCCACCAGACAGGCTGCCCAGTGGATCGACAAGCGCCGCAGGCACTGTTGAGGTGACCGGGCCCGCAGAGATCACCCCTGCGTGTACCGACAACGAGAGCGACAGCCACAGCGCAAGGGTCGACAGCGTCCGACCTGACCGTAAAAGGAACTTCATAGGTGCAATTCTCCCAACCGCGCAGCGCAGCGCTTGACTAACTGGCAGAGAGGTTTCATTGGCGAATCTCCGAACAAATAGATTGAAAAGGTCGGCCCGGGCTGTCGATGTCCATGCGGCGGCTCCGGATGCCACCGCAAGGGGCGGTCTGCAAAGAGGAGGCTGACACCGGGGAAATCGAAATCGGCGCTGCAAAAGCGACAGCGGCCGGGCTGCGGATCTAGGGGGGTGCCGCGGCGGCCAACGCCTGGCGTGTGTCCGGATGGTCGGCGCCGAGCGCGCGCGCCAGGTGCTCGGCCGCCGCCGCCGCCGTGCGGCGCGCCTCGTCGCCCTGGCCGCGCGCCAGTTGCAGGCGCTGCAGCGCCGCCAGGGTGCGGCCGACGTGGCTGGAGTAGGGCTTGTCGCCCTGCAGCCGCTGCGCCAGGGCCAGCGCGCGCGCCAGGTCGGCGGCGGCGGCGTCGGGCGCGCCGCTGCGCAACTGCGCGTCGGCGCGGTTGCGCAAGGCCGCGACCACCGGCGCCACCTGCATGCCGCGGGCGTCGAAGAAGGCGATGACCTGGCCGTAGCGGTCGCGCGCCTCGGCCAGGCGGCCGGCCCGCAGTGCCTCGCGGGCCTGGAACTGCTGGATGGCGATCGCCGGCATGCTGTCCGGCGGCAGCGTGGCGCCGAAGCCGCGGCGGGCCTCGGCTACGGCCTGCAAGGCGGCGTCGCGCTCGCCGCTTTCGAGCAGGGCCAGCGCAATGCCAACGCCGGCGAAGGCGGCGTTCATCGGGTTGCCGCCGGCCAGCGCGTCGGCCTGCACGCGCCGGAAGTCGGCCAGTGCGGAGGCGTGCTGCGCCAGGTCGAGTTCGGCGACCGCGCGGTTGCGCAAGAGGTAGAACGGCGGCGGCGCGTTCGGCGCCAGCCGCGCGGCAATGGCCAGCGCCTCGTCGTAGCTGGCGCGGGCGCGCGGGATGTCGCCGGCGGCGAAGCTGGCGATGCCCCAGTTGTTGAGGAAGGTGACGACGACCGGGGTGTCGCCGCGGCCGAGCGCCCGGAACTGCGCGATGGTCTGCGCGAACGCGGCGTCGGCCTGCGCGGTGTGGCCCGAGAGGTGGTGTCCGTAGGCGACATTGCCCAGCGCACCGGCCTGCGCCAGCGGCGAGGCGGTGCCGCTGGCGCGCAGCAGCGCCAGCGCCTGCTCGGCGTCGGCCAGCGCGCCCTGGGCGTTGTTGTGGTTCTGCGCCACGTAGGCGCGGCGCAGCAGGCATTCGGCGTGGGTCGCCGGGTCGGCGGCCGCCAGCGGCAGCGCCCGGGCGAACAGCGCCTGCGCCTCGTCCAGCCGGCCCTGCAGTGACGCGACGAAGCCCTGCGAACAGCCGAGCATGGCGCGCAGTGTCGGGTCAGCGGCGCCAACGCCGGTGCGCAGGCGCGCGTCGGCGTCGGCCAGCAGCTTGTGGCTGGCGGCGGCGTCGTCCATCGAGACCGTGATGTTCGACAGCATCATCAGCACCGCGGCGTCGGTCTCGGCGTCGCCGTTGCCGGCGCTGGCGATGGCCTGGCTGCGCCGCACCAGCTCGGGCACGGTGATCGCCTGCCGGTCCTGCGCGGCCTGCGTCAGCATCGACTCGAAGAACTCCACCAGCGCGGCATTGCGCCGTGCCAGCTGCAGCGCGTGGTCGCGCTCGCGCTCGGCCTGCTTGGCCTGCCAGGCGGTGCCGGCGGCGCCGGCCAGCAGCGCCAGCGACACCAGCGTGGCGGCGGCCACACCGCCGCGGTGGCGACGCACGAACTTCGCCGCGCGATAGCCCAAGGCGTCGCGCTGCGCACTCACCGGCTCATGGCGCAGATGGCGCCGCAGGTCCTCGGCCAGCGCCGTCACGGTGGGGTAGCGCTCGGCAGCCAGGGGTTTTAGCGCGCGTGCGAGGATGTTGTCGAGGTCGCCTCGCAACTGTCGCGCCAGCGGTATCGGGCTGCTGGCGCGTGCCAGCGCGCGTGCTTCGGGCGTTTCTGCACCGGCCACGGGCTGCAGCGCCCATGCGCTGGCGCGCTGGGCAGCGCCCTGGCCGGCCGCCTGCAGGTAGGCCATGGGGGTTGCGCCCGACAGCCCGCTGGGGTGTACCCCGGTCAGCAACTCGTGCAGCACCACGCCCAGCGCATACACATCGGTGGCCGTGGTCAGCGCGCCCTCCTGCGTGGCCTGCTCGGGCGCCGCGTAGCGCGGTGTCAGCGCGAAAGCGCCTTCGCGCGTCAGCGCCGTCTGCGCATCCTTACTACCGGGCAAGAGGCGAGCGATGCCGAAGTCGAGCAGGCGCACGCGGCCTTGGTCATCGACCAGGATGTTCGACGGCTTGAGGTCACGGTGAACCACCAGTTGCGCATGCGCCGCGGCCACCGCATCCAGCACTTGCAGGAACAGCTCGATGCGCGCGCGCAGCTTCCAGCGCCTGGCGTCGCACCAGCCGTCAATGCTCTCACCCCGTACCAGCTCCAGCACCAGGTAAGACAGCCCGGCGTCGGTGATGCCGGCGTCGTAAAGCTGGGCAATCCCGGCGTGCTTCAGCCGCGCCAGGATGGCACCTTCGCGGCGGAAGCGCTCGCGCGACACGGCATCGAAGACCCCGTTCTTGAGCACCTTGACCGCTGCCTCGCCTTCGAAGCGGCCGTCGCTGCGGTGCGCGCGCCAGACGCTGCCCATGCCGCCTTCGCCCAGCGGCTGGTCCAGGGTCCACGCGCCCAGGCTCATGCCTGCGGCCAAGGCCGGCGCGATCCAGGCCGTTTCGGCAACGCCCTGCAGGAAACCTTCGCGGCTGGCCGCCTCGCGTTGCGCCATCAAGTGGCTAAGGCGCGCGCCCAGCGCTGCATCGTTGGCGGCAATGCTCTCGAGGTGGCGCGCGCGCTCCAGCGGCGGCAAGGTCAGCAGGTGATCGAGCTCACGTGCCAGCTCGGCCCAGTCTGGCGCGCGGGGCTGCATCTCGCTCAAGCGGCCTCAGCTACGAATGAAGTCGTACAGGAACACACGCGCCTTCTCCCAGTCGCGCTGCGCGGTGCGCTCTGACACCCGGCGCAGTGCCCCGATCTCGGCCAGCGTCAGGCCGGCAAAAAAGCGCAGCTCGACCAACTCGCTCAAGGCCGCGTCCTGGCGCGCCAAGGCGTCCAGCGCGTCGTCGAGCGCGACCACTTCTCGGTCCGGCATGGTGCGCAGTTCGGCCGCGGTTTCGTACGGCAATGCGTCCTGGCCGTTGCCGCGCTTGCCCGTCATGCGGGCGCGGATGTGGTCGATGACGATGCCACGCATGGCGCGCGCGGCGTAGCTCGTCAGCTCGGCCTGGGTCGCAAACTGCAGATCGCGCTGTCCCAGGCGCAGCCAGGCCTCGTGCAACAGCGTGGTCGGCCCCATCGTCACGGCCTGATGGCGAAACAACTCGCCACGCGCGCGGCGACGCAGTTCGCCGTAGAGCAACTGGAACCAGTCGCTGGCCGAGCGCGCGCTGGCACCGGCTGCGATAGAAGCTGAGTCACCGACTGAAGACTGGGTCACCGCGTCCCCCACGAATGTCAACGCAGTCTAGCGTTAGCCAGCCCATGGCCGTGAGCACCTCGCGTGCGCCATAGGCGGCGTGCAGGCACAGCGGTGTGTCTTCAAGCCCAGGTACCGGCTTTGGAGCAAGAGCCGCTGCGGCCCTGGCCCGTGGCTGCACGGTAGACGTCTTCGAGCTCGAGTGCCTGGTCGTGGATGAAGTCGGCCAGCCGCACCGAGGCACGACCGCGCAGGGCTGCATACGTCTGCAGCTCCGTCTTCAGCCAGTTCTGCGTCGTCAAGGCCCCGCAAGCCCTGCGGCACCTGCTCTCGTGTTTGGCGCTGAAGGTGGGCCTGTCGGATGAGGCCGACGAGTTTAGGCGCTGGCTCAGTGGATCGAAGGCATCGCGCGCAGCGCTTTCACGGCGCCGGCGCCGATGCTGGCGCCGAAACGCTTGGCCAGGCGCTCGGCAACGTTGTCGCGCGGCGTGTAGTCGATCACCTCTTCGGCCTTCACGACCTCGCGGGCGACGAAGTCGAGGTTGCCGAAGTGGTCGGCCAGACCCAGCTTGACGGCTTCCTCGCCGTTCCAGAACAGGCCCGAGAAGGTCTCCGGCGTTTCTTTCAGGCGCTGGCCGCGGCCTTGTTTGACGACCTGGATGAACTGCTGGTGGATCTGGTCGAGCATGGCCTTGGCCATCGCGGTCTGGCGTTCGTTGTGCGGGCTGAAGGGGTCGAGCATGGCCTTGTTTTCGCCGGCGGTGAGCAGGCGGCGTTCGACACCGAGCTTGTCCATCAGCCCGGTGAAGCCGAAGCCGTCCATCAGCACGCCGATACTGCCGACGATGCTGGCCTTGTCGACGTAGATCTCGTCGGCCGCCACCGCAATGTAGTAGGCGCCCGAAGCGCACATCTCCTCGACCACGGCGTAGACCTTCTTCTTGTGTTTGGCCTTCAGGCGGCGGATCTCGTCGTTGACGATGCCGCTCTGCACCGGGCTGCCGCCGGGCGAGTTGATGCGCAGCACCACCGCCACTGCGCTGGCGTCTTCGAAGGCATTTTTCAGCGCCGCGACCAGCGCTTCGGCGTTGGCTTCGCCGTCGGCCGCGATCTCGCCGCGCAACTCCACCAGCGCCGTGTGCGGCGTGGTTGGTGCCGTGGGTGCGATGCGGCTGGAGAACAGCCCCCAGGCAATCGCCAGCACCAGGGCGAACCAGGCCAGGCGGAAGAAAACTCGCCAACGGCGTTCACTGCGCTGCTGGCGCAGAAATTCGCGTGCGAACTTCTCCAGGCCGCTTTCCAGCAGGGGCGCGGCGGCGGCAAGCGCCGGCTGCGGCGCTGGCGTGGGCGCCGGCGACTGCGGTTCGAAAGGGGGTTCCACCGGGCCCAGAGGTGTGGGGGTGGTGTCGTCGCTGGCACTGCTCATGGGGTCGGGCTGTCGAAAGCCACCGGCTGGATGTCGCGGGAAGGATACCAATAGACCTGGCCGTCACGTTCTTCGAGCGTGATCGGCGTCAGACGGCCGCGGCCGCAGGGCCCGCCGACGCAGCGGCCATCGGCCGGCTCGTAGGCGGCGCCGTGCACGCTGCAGAGGATCCAGCGTTTGTCGCCGTCGAGGAATTCACCCGGCTGCCAGTCCAGCTCGGTCGGCACATGCACGCAGCGGTTCAGGTAGGCCACGGCGCGGCCGTCGAAGCGCAGCGCGAAGGCACGTGCGGGCTGGCGGTACTGCAACACGTCCCAGACCAGCGCGCGGCCGCGTTCTTCCAGCGCCGCCGAGGCGCAGAGCAGTGCGGCCTGCTGCTCATCCATGGGCCAGCAGCCAGTCGTGCAGTTCACGTGTGCTGTGGGCGACGAACAGCGGCTCGAAGGCGTCGAAGGCCTCGGGTTCGTGCGCGCCGTAGCTGACGCCGACGCGTGCGGTGCCGGCGTTCTTGGCCAGCAGCAGGTCGTGCGTGGTGTCGCCGACCATCAGCGTGCGTTCCGGCGGCACGCCGAATTCGCGCATCAGTTCGTGCAGCATCAGCGGGTCGGGCTTGCCGGCGGTCTCATCCGCGGTGCGTGAACCGTCGAACAGGTGGCCCAGTTCCGACTGCGCCAGCGCCATGTCGAGCCCGCGCCGCGCCTTGCCGGTGGCCACGGTGAGCAGGTGGTTGCGGGCCTTCAGCGCCTGCAGCATCTCCAGCGTGCCGGGGAACAGCACGATCTCGTGCTGGCGCGCGAAGTAGTGGTGGCGGTAGCGGTTGCCGAGCTCCGGGTAGCGCTCGGGTGCCAGGCCGGGCGCGGCATGTGCCAACGCTTCGTTCAGGCCGAGGCCGATGACGTAGGCGGCGTCCGTGTCGCTCGGCACGGCGACACCGACATCGCGGCAGGCCGCCTGGATGCAGCGCACGATCAGGCCAGTGCTGTCGAACAGCGTGCCGTCCCAGTCGAAGGCGATGAGGTCGAAGCGTCTTGTGCTCATAACAGTTTGAGAAGTGTCTCGCAGTCCGCTGGTAGCGGCGCGTTCAGGGTGAAACGTTCGCCGCTGGCCGGGTGGTCGAAGGCGAGTTCACGGGCGTGCAGGAACATGCGCGCGAAACGCTGTTCACGCGCCACGGCCTTGTTCAGCGTGAAGTCGCCGTATTTGGGGTCGCCGACGATGGCGTGGCCGGCATGGGCCAGGTGGACGCGGATCTGGTGCGTGCGGCCCGTCTTCAGGCTGATGTCGAGCAGCGTGAAGGCACCGTAGGCCTTCATCGAGCGGATCAGCGTGATCGAGCGCCGGCCGTCAACGTTGGCCGGCGACACCACCTTGACATGGCGCTCGCCGGCAGCGTCCAGCGTCTTGTGCAGCGGCTGGTCGATGACCTTCAGGTTCTTCGGCCAGGCACCGGCCACCAGCGCCATGTAACTCTTGCCGGTGTCGCGGGCGCGGAACTGGTCTTGCAACGCCACCAGCGCACTGCGTTTTTTCGCCAGCAGCAGCACACCCGAGGTTTCCTTGTCGAGCCGGTGCACCAGTTCCAGGAAACGCGCTTCGGGGCGCGACTGGCGCAGCTGTTCGATGACCCCCGAACTGACGCCACTGCCGCCGTGCACCGCGGTGCCGGCGGGTTTGTTGATTGCCAGCAGGTGCTCGTCTTCGAACAGCACCGGGAATTCGCGCGCCGGCACGTTGACCACCGGCCGCTCGGGCAGCCGCACCGGCGGCACGCGGATCTCGTCACCGGCGGCGATGCGGGTGTCGGCCGCGGCCCGGCCCTTGTTGACACGCACTTCACCCGAGCGGATGACGCGGTAGACATGGGTCTTGGGCACGCCTTTCAGGATGCGCAGCAGGAAGTTGTCCAGGCGCTGGCCGGCGGATTCCGGGTCGACAGTGATGCGCTGCACCTGCGGCGGCGAGGCGGCGGCATCTGACCCTATAATCCGTCGCTCCACGTTTGTGCTGTAAGTGCTTGATTTATGGGAGTTTACCCGGGCACTGGCGGTGTTGGCGTGGTGCGGCCCTGGGCGGATGAACGCACAGGGCCAGGTGACAGTAATAGGTGATGCAACGCCCGCAGGTACAGGCGCGGGCCGGGGTCCCCAAGTGACCCGGCAGCGTTCCGGACGCGGTGCGGCAAGAGAAACGAAGAAGAACCCCGCCTCAAGGTGAGGCACCGAAAATTCAAGGTTCCAGCACCCGGCTTTGTGCCGATGCTGGAGCCCCGCGTAGCGACAGCTTCCAGTCCATGTCGATCCCACTGACCCCCACCCACGCCAGAAGGCCCCGGCTCATCGCCGCAGCGGCCGGGCCGGGTTTGCCGGCGCGTACCCCGCGCTGGCCGGGGCCTGTGCCGACGGCGGCTGAACCTGCCGCCACGCACGCGCCAACGCTGCGTCGCTGACCGCCGCTTCCAGCGAGCGGTAAGAACGCAGTCCAGGGCATTTCGCGCCAGCTGGTTCTTCCGCGCTTCTCGTGCATCGAGTGAAGCTCGGCGCCCCGTCGTTGGACAGGGCGCCGTACGGGAGTGCACATGAAACGCATGCTGATCAACGCCACGCAGCCGGAAGAGCGGCGCCTGGCCATCGTCGACGGACAGAAACTGCTCGACTTCGAAACCGAGATCGAAGGGCGCGAACAGCGCAAGGGCAACATCTACAAGGCCGTCATCACCCGCGTCGAGCCGTCGCTCGAAGCCTGTTTTGTCGACTACGGCGAAGAACGCCACGGTTTCCTGCCGTTCAAGGAAATCTCGAAGAACTACTTCCGCGACGGCGCCGACGTGAAAAACGCGCGCATCCAGGACGTGGTGCGCGAAGGCGACAACCTGCTCGTGCAGGTGGAAAAGGAAGAACGCGGCAACAAGGGCGCGGCGCTGACGACCTTCGTCTCGCTGGCCGGCCGTTATCTCGTGCTGATGCCGAACAACCCGCGCGGTGGTGGCGTCAGCCGGCGCATCGAAGGTGAAGACCGCGAAGAGCTGAAGGAAAACCTCGACCAGCTCGAATACCCGAAGGGCATGAGCCTGATCGCGCGCACCGCCGGCATCGGCCGCAGCGCCGCCGAGCTGCAGTGGGACCTGAACTACATGCTCAAGCTCTGGATCGCCATCGACGGCGCGTCCAAGGCCGGCAAGGGCGCCTTCCTGATCTACCAGGAGTCGAGCCTGGTGATCCGCGCCATCCGCGACTACTTCACTTCGGACATCGGCGAGATCCTGATCGACACCGACGACATCTTCGAGCAGGCCGCGCAGTTCATGAACCACGTGATGCCGGAGACGGCCAATCGCGTGAAGCGCTACAAGGACGACGCGCCGCTGTTCAGCCGCTTCCAGATCGAACACCAGATCGAGACCGCGTTCAGCCGCACCGTCAACCTGCCGGCCGGCGGCGCCATCGTCATCGACCACACCGAGGCGCTGGTCTCGGTGGACGTGAACTCGGCGCGCGCCACCCGTGGCGGCGACATCGAGGAAACCGCCACGCGCACCAACCTGGAAGCCGCCGACGAGATTGCGCGCCAGATGCGGCTGCGCGACCTGGGCGGTTTGATCGTCGTCGACTTCATCGACATGGAAGAGTCGAAGAACCGGCGTGAAGTGGAACAGCGCCTGCGCGACGGCCTGCGTTTCGACCGCGCCCGCGTGCAGTTCAGCAGCATCAGCAAGTTCGGCCTGCTCGAACTGAGCCGCCAGCGCCTGCGCCCGGCGCTCAGCGAAGGCAACCACATCACCTGCCCGCGCTGCAACGGCACCGGCCACATCCGCGACACCGAAAGCTCGGCACTGCAGATCCTGCGCATGGTGCAGGAAGAGTCGATGAAGGAAAACACCGCCGCCGTGCACGTGCAGGTGCCGGTGGAAGTGACCTCGTTCCTGCTGAACGAAAAGCGCACCGAGATCACGAAGATCGAACTGAAGCAGCGCGTGACGGTCTTGCTGGTGCCGAACAAACACCTCGAGACGCCGAACTACAAGCTGGAGCGTTTGCGCCACGACGACCCGCGCCTCGAAGGCCTGCAGGCCAGCTACACGATGATCGAGGAGCCGAGCGACGAGGTCGGCATCACACGCCGTGAAAAGGCCAAGCCGAAGCAGGAGCCGCTGATCAAGGGTGTGCTGCCCGACATGCCGGCGCCGCCAGCACCGCCGCCCGTGCCTGTCAAAGCGGTGGCGCCGCCAGCGCCTGTGGCGGCGCCTGCGCCCGTGATGGCCCCACCGGTGCCTGCCGGCGCCGGCTTCTTCGGCTGGATCAAGAACCTCTTCGGCGGCACGCCGGCGCCGGTGGTCAAGCCCGTCGCGGCGCCGGTGGTTGCGCCTGCAGCCGCAGCAACGCCCGAGAAACGCGAAGGCCAGCGCGGCGGCCGTGGTGGTGGCCGCGGCGAACGTGGTGAACGCAGCGAGCGTGGTGGCGACCGCGGCGGCGAGCGCGGCGGTGAACGTGGTGGCCGCGGTGGCCGCGGCGAACGTGATGGCCGCGGTGGCCGTGGTGAAGGTCGCGGTGAGCGCGAACCGCGCCGCGAGACCGTCGACGCCAGCGCAGCACCGGTGACCGAGCCGCGTGAACCGCGTGAACCGCGCGAAGACCGCGCCCCGCGTGGTGAGCGCGGCGAACGTGGCGACAACCGCCGCGGGCCGCGCCCCGAGCGCGCGCGCAGCGAGGAAACCGCCAAGGTCGACACCGCCGTGCAGGCCTTCGTCGACACCGCACCCGCCGCCGAAGCCGGCGCCCCGGGCGCCGCAGCGGCCGAAGGTGAACGTGAAGGCGGCCGCCGTCGCCGCCGCCGTGGTGGCCGCGACCGTGGCGAAGGCCGGACCGACGAAACTGGCGACAGCGGCGACACCGGCAGCACGCTGAACGGTGAAGAGACCGGCCCCGCCGGCGAGGTGGTGCCTGCCGAAGCGGTGGGCGGCGAAGCGATTGCCGAAAACACCGAAGGCACCGCGGCCGAAGGCGGTGAACGCGAAGGGGGCCGCCGCCGCGGCCGTGGCCGTGACCGCTTCCGCCGTGAACCGCGTGAGGAGGGCGATGCCGGCGCAGCCGGCGACGTGGTGCCGGCCGAAGCTGTTGTGGCCGATGTGACCCCGGCCGAGGCGGTGGGGCAAGCCCCGGCGCCGGCTGCCGTTGTCGCTGCGCCAGTGCCGAGCCCGGCCCCGACGCCGGCACCTGTGCCTGCACCCGCACCTGCGCTCGCATCAGCGCCCGCACCGACCCCGGTGCGCATCGAAGCCTTCGTGCTGCCGACCGATGCACTCACCACGCTGGCCAGTGAAGCCGGCCTGCAATGGGTGCAATCAGACGCCGGCAAGATCAGCGCCGTGCAGGCCACGATGGCCGCCGAGCCGCAGCCGACGCACGTGCCGCGGCAACCGAAGCCGCCGGTGGTGGTCGACGAAGGCCCGCTGGTGCTGGTGGAGACACGCAAGGACTTGTCGCAGCTGAAGCTGCCATTCGAAGCGGCGCAGCAGGCGTAGAGCCGGCCTTCCGGGCGCCCGCTGCAACGGCGGGCGCTCAAGTTGCCGCCGCTGGCACCGATGAAGGTGTGCCAGGCTTGCGCAAATCAGCGGGCCGGGTGTTGTCCTTTCCAACCGGGTGCCATGCGCGTCTGCTCACTCTCATCGGTCAAGAATCGCATCGTGCTCGGTGCGCCGCTGCCGTTCAGCGTGCGCGACGCCAACAGCATGCTGCTGCTGGCGCGTGGCCAGATCATTGCCGACGAAGGCCACTTGCAGGCCTTGTTCAAGCGCGGTGCGCTGGTCGAGGCCGACGAGCTGACCGAAGCCATCCAGCCCGCCGTGCGCGAGACACCGGCGCAGCAGATCGCCCGTCTGCCGGCCGACTGGGACCGCACCAGCAACGACGTGCGGCAGGCGCTCACCGCGCCGGCGCCGCAGATGGCCGCGGCCATCCACGGCGCCACCGACCTGCTGCTGTCGCTGATCGACCGCTCGCCCGACGTGGCGCTGTCGCAGGTGGTGCGCCAGCCCGAAACCGGCGCCGGGCACTACGGCATCAGCCATTCGATCCATGCCGCCACGGCGTGCCAGGCAGCGGCGCGCCACCTCGGCTGGAGCGCCGACGAACAACGCCGTGCCTTCCAGGCCGCGCTGACGATGAACCTGGGGATGATCGACCTGCAGGCACGGCTGGCGACCCAGGTCTCGCCGCTGACGGCCAAACAACGCGAGACCATCCACGAACACCCGACCCGCGGCGCCGAGATGCTGGCCCAGGCCGGCATCACCGACGAAGACTGGCTCGACGCCGTGGCCAGCCACCACGAGGTGGCCGACGGTTCGGGCTACCCGCAGGGTGCGATGAACGTCAGCGAACTCGCCGAGATGCTGCGCTTCGCCGACATCTACACCGCGCTGCTGAGCAGCCGCGCCAACCGGCCGGCGATGAGCGCGCAGCAGGCCGGGCGCGAACTGTTCCAGATGGCGGCGCAAAGCCCGATCAGCGCCGCGCTGATCAAGTCCTTCGGCATCTTCCCGCCGGGCAGCGTCGTGAAGCTGGCTTCGGGCGAACTCGGCGTGGTGGCGCGCAACGGCGAAAAGGCCTACCACCCGATGGTGGCGACGCTGACCAACGCCCAGGGTGAACCGCGGCTGACGCCGCTGTTGCGTGACAGCGCACGCGAAGAACATGCCGTGGTGGCGCTGCTGTCGGCGCAGGCGATGCCGATGCGCCTGACCGACGAACGCATCGCCAGCCTGATCGGCAGCGGCAACAGCGGCAACGGCGGCAACAGCGACTGAGCCGGCGCTCAGCCCCGCGGCGTGTGGTCTTGCAGGCCGCCGTCGACACCGGTGGCCTGCAGCCGCTGCCGCCCCTGCGCGAAGTCGACCTCCAGCTCGGCCCGCTGCGCCCCCAGCTGCCAGCGCAGGTGCAGCACCGACGGCGCGCTGTCGACGAGCTGGAAGCTGCCGCCGAACGCCGGATGCGTGTTGCGCAGCCGGATCAACGCCAGCAGCGCCTGCACCACCGGCCGGCCGAGGGCGGCATCGATCTCGTCGCGGCCGTAGCGGTGGCGGTTGATGTCGCGGCCGACGCCGCTGCGGCGCAGCAGCTCCATGTCGTTTTCGCCGGCCAGCAGGCCGACGTAATAGACCTGCGGCACGCCGGGCAAGAAGAACTGCACGGCGCGCGCAATGAGGTAGTCGCGCGGGTTGCGGGCCACGGCGTCGAAGAAGGTGCAGTTCACCTGGTACAGGTCCAGGTTGCTGGCGGCAGCACCGGTGGCGCTGCGGCTCTGGCCGCCGCTGTTGGTGTGGATGCGATCGACCAGCGCATCCAGCGCCGCCGGCGGCACCAGGCCCGGGTAGGCTTCGCGGTCGGTGGCGTCGGCGCCGATGTCGATGATGCCGATGCCGTCGTGGGTGTCGAGCACGGTCAGCGCGTTGTGCGGCCGCATGCGCGCCCAGGCCTTCAACGGATCGGCGCTGCCGAAGAACAGCGCATGCAGCACCAGCGGCGGCAGCGCGAAGTCGTAGACCCAGTCAACACGCGCCGCGATCTCGATCTGCCGCCGATGGTGGGCGTGGATCTCCACCAGCACCTCGATGCCCAGGGCATGCGCCTCGGCGGCAAAAGCATCGATGAAGCCGAAGGTCTCCGCCATCATGAAGCAGCTGCCGCCGGCCTTCTTGATGGCGTAGCCCACGGCGTCCAGCCGCACCATGCGGATGCCATTGCTGGCCAGCGTGCGCAGGATGCCGCTGAGATAGGTGCGGCCCTGAGCGTGCAACACATCGATGTCCACCTGCTGCGGCGTGAACGTCGTCCAGAGGATCTTCTTGCCCGCGCCGGGCAGCGTTGCCACTGTGAACGGCAACCCCGGACGCGGGCGGTAGATGGCCAGCAGATCCTCGGCGCTGGCCCCCTGCGGGAACACGGTGTCGAAGGTGAGAAACAGTCCCGCATGGACAGACGCGTCGCCCTGCGCGGCGTAGTCGCGGAACTGCGGCGAGTCGCTGGACATGTGGTTGACGATGACGTCGGCCATCACCTCGGTCTGCCCGGCCAGGGCCTTGAGATCGGCCCAGTTGCCCAGCCGCGGGTCGACCAGGGTGTGGTCGATCGGGTCGAAGCCGGCGTCGCTGCCGTCGATGGGGTGGAAAAACGGCAGCAGGTGCACGCCGCCGAACACCCCCCGCAGCGGGCCCGCCAGCAGCGCCTGCAGATCGGCGACGCCACCGCCGCCCAGGCGGTCGACATAGGTGATGAGCTGGACCTGGTTCTTCATGCGCGAGCGGGGTGCGTGTCGACGAACATCACCGCCACCGCGGCCGCGGCCAGCAGCGCGCCGGCCAGGCGGATCACGTTGTCGGGCTGGCTGCCCAGCAGCGGGCCGTAGATCAGCGGCAGCGTCAGCATCTGGATCAGCATCGGGATCACGATGAACATGTTGAAGATGCCCATGTAGACGCCGGCGCGCTCGGGCGGGATGCTGTCCGCGAGCAAGATGTACGGGTTGCCCATGATGCTGGCCCAGGCCAGGCCCACGCCGAGCATCGGCACGAACAGTAGCGCCTTGTCGGTGATGCCGGGCAGTGCCCACATGCCCGCAGCGGCGCACAGCAGGCACACCGCATGCACGGCCTTGGCACCGAAGCGGCGCGTGAAGGGCACGAGCGCAAACGCGGCGAGGAAGGCGACGAAGTTGTAGAAGCCGCCGATCTGGCCGTTCAGCAGGCCGGCGTCGCGAAAACCCGTGCTGCCCGCGTCCGCGGTGCCGAACACCGTCTTCGCCAGCGAGGGCACGATGTAGATCCAGTAGCACATCATCCCGTACCACTGGAAGAGCTTCATCCACCACAGCCGCCGCATCGTCGGCGGCATCTCGCGCAATGCCGTCCAGATGTCGCCCAGCGTCGCCGCGACGCCGGCCGGCCGGGCCCGCATCGCCGCCAGTTCGGTGGCGTCCAGCGGCAGCTCGGGCACGCGCCGCACCGACCACCAGACGGTGCTGATGCTGAACACCGCGCCGACGACGAAGGCGGCCATCGTGACCTGCGGGATGTGGTTGTCGCCGAGCGCGTCCTTGTTCATGCCCAGCAGCACGAACAGCGTCGGCGCCAGATAGGCCAGCGTCTGCGCCAGGCCGGTGAAGGCGCTCTGCGTCAGGAAACCCAGCGACTGCTGCGAGCGGTCGAGCCGGTCGCTGACATAGGCGCGGTAGGGCTCCATCGTGACGTTGTTCGCCGCGTCCAGGATCCACAGCAGCGAGGCTGCGAACCAGAGCGTCGGACTGAAGGGCATGAACAGCAGGCCCAGGCTGCACAGCAGCGCACCGATCAGGAAGTACGGCGTGCGCCGACCCCAGCGCGATGTCGTGCGGTCACTCAGCGCGCCGATGATGGGCTGCACCAGCAGCCCCGTCATCGGCCCGGCCAGCCACAGCAGCGGCAGGCTGGCCTCGTCGGCACCCAGGTACTTGTAGATCGGGCTCATGCTGCTCTGCTGCAGCCCGAAGCTGAACTGGATGCCGAAGAAGCCCACGTTCATGTTGACGATCTGCCAGAACGGCAGGCGGGGCTTGACGGCGGTCATCGATGGCTCTCGCTCAGAAGGCGTACTTCAGCGACACCTTGGCCGTGCGGCCGGTGATCGAGCGCGCCGCGCCGCGGCCATCGTTGCTTTCGGTGTAGCCGATGGTGTCGAAGAGATTGTTCACCGACAGCGCCAGCGTCGTCTGTGGCGACAGCGCGTAGTTGGCGAAGGCATTCACCGCGACGAAGGCCGGCAGCGTGATCGTCACCGGGCCGGCGGGCCCGTCGTCCTTGGACGCCGTGGTGCCGACGATGCTGGCACCGAGCAGCGCGTCGCCCAACGTCAGCGTCGGCGACAGCTGGTACACCAGCTTGGCCTGGCGCTTGGGCGCCTGGCCCACCAGTGCCGCGTTGCTGGACGCCGTGACCTCGGCGCTGGTCAGGGTGGCACCGCCGATGATGCCGAAGCTGCCGCTGCGGTAGCTGGCCTCCAGCTCCAGGCCCTTGGCGCTGTACTTGTTGGTGGTGACCTTCACCGGCGTTGTGGTCGGGTCGACGTTGATCTCGTCGGTCTTGGCCAGGAAGGCGGTGGCGAAGACGCTGAAGCCCGCGACACGCCACTTCACGCCGCCTTCCAGCTGCTTCACTTCATTGACCGGGATCTTCGAGCTGCTGCCGTTGACGAGACTGGGGCTGTTGAAGAACGTGATGCGGTCGGCGTTGTAGGCGGCGCCGTCGCTGTAGCGCGCAAACAGCGCCAGGTCCTTGTGCAGCTGCAGGTTGCCACCTAACGAGTAAGAGGTGCGGCTGAAGTCGTAGTCGATGATGTTGGGCGCGCCCAGGTCGTACTGCCTGGCGCTCGAGCCCGCCACCGCCTGCGACTGGTAGTAGCTGCCGCTGGCGCTGTTGCTGTCGCGGCGCAGGCTGATGTCGGCGCTGACGGGCCCGGCCTCGACACCGAGCACCGCGTAGGGCGCCTTCGTCGTGTACTTCGAGTCCTGTGTGTTCGAGCAGCAGCCACCGAAGCCGGGGTCACCGTTGACGACACCCGGCACGTTCAGCAAGCGTGCGTTTTCAGCGTCGGCCGCGAGCGAATACTGGTTGAAGTTCCACGTCAGGTTCAGCTTCTGCATCGAGACATAGAGGCCACCGGTGGCGGTGAACCTGGTGCTGGCGCCGAGCGCGAAGCTCTTCGACAGCTTCAGGTCGTTCGCGACGATGCCGGCGTCGTCGACGCTGGTGTTGAAGACCACCGCGGTGAAGCGCTCGCCGCTGTAGGCAGTGCCGGCGCCGGCGCCGCTGGCCAGCGTGGTGCCGGCCGGCGCTGCGGAGACGTCGTCGCCCGGGAAGATGCCGATGAAGCGACCGCTGTTCTTGGCCCACTTGAAGCGGTTCTGCAGCCGCAGGCCGTCGCCTGCATCGAGATCGAACTCGGCGCCGATGGCGTCGCTCTTGGCCGACAGGCCATCGCGGATGTTCGAGCTGGCCTGGCCATTGCTGGCCGTCAGCGTGGCATCGAGCGGGAAGCCGGCGTTGTAGAAGGCGGCGCGGCGCGGGTCCAGGCGCGCGAGTTCGACGATCCTGCCGTTGTCGTATTTCACCGGCGTGGGCATGAACGTGGGCGTGTGCTCGTCCAGATGTTTGAAGCTCAGGCGCACAAAACCGCCCTTCAGTTCCTGCGTGATGTTGCCGCGGATCTGGCCGCCGTTTTCGGTGTCCTTGGCACCAGGGCGGCCGCCGTCGCCGATGCGGTAGAAGCCGCCGACCCAGAAACGTGTCTTCGGCGCCAGCCTGCCGCCGTAACCCAGATCCACACGCGTGAGGTCGTTGCCCAGGCCTTCTGTCAACGCCAGGCTGCCGCCGCTTTCCAGCCCGGTCTTGCTGATGAAGTTGATGATGCCGCCGGGCGCGCCGGTGGCCAGGGTCGATGCCGAGCCGCCGCGCAAGACTTCCAGGCGGTCCAGGCTGTTGTCGACGCGCAGCCAGGTGTCGGGCGTGGCGAAGGCGATGTCGCCGAACTGCAGCACCGGCAGCCCGTCTTCCTGGAACTGGATGTAGCGTGCGCCGCCCGCCGAGATCGGGATGCCGCGCACACCGATGTTGGCGTTGCTCTCGCCACCGCTGGACTCGGCGCGCAAGCCGGGTACCGAGCGCAACACTTCGGCGGCGCTGGCCGCGGTGGCCGTGGCGATGCTGTCGCCGTCGAAGCTGCTGATGGAGACGCTGGCACGCATCTTCGTGGTCCCGGCCGACGCGCCGGTGATGACGATGGTGTCGAGCTTCAGGCCGTCGCCGGCCGGCGCCTCGGCAGTCGTCTGCGCTTGCGCTGCGATGTGCAGCAGCGCGAGCGACACGGCCAGCGTGAGCGGCCGCAGGGTGTGCGTGGGAGCGGGAGCGGGAGCGGGAGCGGGAGCGGGCATGTCTGTCTCCGGTTTCGTTTTTGTCGGACAGCCGCATTGAAGTCGTTTTGCAATCGATTGCAAACTAGGGAAAACGAGATCGACTGGCGGTGGCAGACCGTCGAATCAGCAGCCCCGTGCTGTCGCCGGATTGCAATCGATCAGCAGGCTGGTTGCTATGCCGGTGCGCTGGCACGCACCACCAGATGCACCGGCAGCACACGCGGCGGCACGCGCTCGCCGCGCAGCAGCGCCAGCAAGGCGTCGACCAGCTCGGCACCGGCATCGGCGACCGGTTGGTGCACGGTGGTCAGCGGCGGATCACTGTAGGTCGCCACCGGCATGTCGTCGTAGCCCACCACGGCAACGTCGCGCGGCACCTCGCGGCCGCTGGCACGCAGCGCGTTCACGGCCTGCAGCGCCAGCAGATCGCTGCACGCGACCACGCCGTCGAAACGCGTGCGCCCGGCGCAGAGCTTGTCCATCGCCTGCCGCGCAGCCTGGATCTCGAACGGCGCCGCCAGTTCGAGCCGCGCATCGACCGCGATACCCGCCGAGGCCAGCGCCTGGAAATAACCTTCGCGACGCAGGCCGACCTCGGGCAGCCGCGCGTCGCCGAGGAAGACGATACGTTCCCGGCCAGCCGTCAGCAGATGCTGCGTAGCGAGGCGGCCGCCGGCGAGGTTGTCGCCGCCGACGCTGCAGTACAGCTGCTGCGGTAGCTGTCCGCCCCAGACGACCAGCGGCACCTTGCGCGCCGCGAGTTCGTTGAGCTGGTCGTGGTGCCGCCACTGGCCGATGACGATGAGGCCAATGGCCTTGCCTGCATCGTGCAGCCGCGCCGAGCTGTCCAGGTGCTCGGCGTCCACGCGCGACAGCAGCATGTCGTAGCCGCGGTCGGTGAGCGCGTCGGCCAGCGCGCCGACGATGGCCAGGAAAAACGGATCGCTGATGTGCTGCCGCGACTGCGCGTCGTAGGGCACGACGACGGCGATGGTCTGGTTCTTCTGCAGCCGCAGGTTCTGTGCACCCAGGTTGATGGTGTAGTTCAGCGAACGCGCGAGCTGGGCCACACGTTCGCGCGTGGCGTCGTTGACCAGCGTGCTACCGCTGAGTGCACGCGACACGGTCGAGACCGACACACCGGCGAGCCGCGCGATGTCGGCCATCTGCAGGCGCTTGTTCGACGCCGGAGTCGTCATCGAACCCGCGCCACGCTCAGGGCAGACGTTCCAGCGCGTGCTGGTAGGCGGCGTCGTGCATCAGCTCGTCCCAGGCCAGCGGCGGCGTCAGCGGCAGCAGCGCCAGGCGGCGCGCTTCGCTGTCGGGGTCGGGTGACCACAGGCCGCGTGCGGCGGCTTCGTCCAGGCCGCTGAGCAGCTCGTCGACCGCAGCGCCGGCGCCCAGCGACTGGTTGCACAAGAGCACCAGGTCGCAACCCGCCGACAAGGCCAGCGCGCCGGCGTCGGCATAACTGAGCGCGGCGCCGTCGATCACACGTGCGCCGGCCATGCTGAGGTCGTCGCTGAAGACCGCGCCGGTGAAACCGAGCTGGCCGCGCAGGATCTCCTTCAGCCAGCGCTCCGAGAAGCCGGCGGGCCGGTGGTCGACCTTCGGGTAGACCACGTGCGCCGGCATCACCGAGACCAGGCTGGTGCTCAGCCATTCGTAGGGTTTCGCGTCGTCGCCCAGGAGGGCCTTGAGCCCGCGGCGGTCGATCGGCACCTCGGTGTGGCTGTCGGCAGCGACGAAGCCATGGCCCGGGAAGTGTTTGCCGCAATGGCCCATGCCGGCGCGCAGCAAGCCGTGCATCAGGCTCTTCGCGAGCACCGTGACGACACGGGCATCGCGGTGGAAGGCGCGGTCGCCGATGATGGCGCTGTTGCCGTGGTCGAGGTCGAGTACCGGCGTGAAACTGAGATCGACACCGCAGGCACGCAGCTCGGCACCCAGCACATGGCCGGCGGCGGTGGTGGCGTTGGTCGCGGTGAGCGCGTCCTTCATCCACATCTCGCCCAAGGCGCGCATCGGCGGCAGGTGCGTGAAGCCGTCGGTCCGGAAACGCTGCACGCGGCCGCCTTCGTGGTCGACACAGACCAGCACGTCGGGCCGCACGGCCTTGATCGACACCGTCAGCTCGGTGAGCTGGCGCCGGCTCTCCCAGTTGCGGGCGAACAGGATCAGGCCGCCGGTGAGCGGGTGCTTCAGGCGCCGGCGGTCGGCTGCCGTGAGCGTGGTGCCGGCGATGTCGAGAACGACCGGGGCATGGGCAGTCATGGTGTCTCCACGACCACGAAAGACGCGGTGTAGTCGGTTTCGTCGGTGACGGTGACGTGCGCCACCAGATGGCGTTCGCTGAACCAGGCGGCGAGTGTTCCCGAGAGCTGGATGAAGGGTTTGCCGCTGGGTTCGTTGAGGATCTCGCAGGCCTGCCAGCGCATCGGGCTGCGGATGCCCAGGCCGATGGCCTTGGAGAACGCTTCCTTGGCCGAGAACCGTGTCGCCAGGAAGCGCAGGCCGCGCGCCGGGGCGCGGGCCTTTCTGGCGTGGTAGACCCGCAGTTCGTTGGGGCCGAGCACCCGTTCGGCGAAACGTTCGCCGCGGCGCTGCAGCGTGGCCTCGATGCGGCGGATGTCGCAGAGGTCGGTGCCGATGCCGTAGATCATCCCAGCGCGGTCCTGATGCAGCGCTGGTAGGCGCGCACGGTCTCAACCATGCCAAATTCCAGCGCGTCGGCCACCAGCGCATGGCCGATCGACACCTCCTGCACGCCAGGCACGGCACGCAGGAAGTCGCCGAGGTTGTCGCGGTTGAGATCGTGGCCGGCGTTGACGCCCAGGCCTGCCGCCAGCGCAGCCTGCGCCGCGGCCGCGAACGCCGCCAGTTCGTCGGCCTGGCGCGGCGTGCCGTGCGCTGCGGCGTAGGGCTCGGTGTAGAGCTCGACGCGGTCGGCACCGATCGCACGCGCCAGCGCCATCGCGCCCGGGTCGGGGTCCATGAACAGGCTCACGCGCACGCCGAACGAGTGCGCTTCGGCGATGACCGCACGCAGGCGTTCGCCGTCGGTCGCGAGATCCCAGCCGTGGTCGGACGTGAACTGGCCTTCGCTGTCGGGTACCAAGGTGGCCTGGTGCGGCCGGACCTCGCGCACGAAGGCCATCAGATTGTGGAAGGGGTTGCCTTCGATGTTGTATTCGGCCTGCGGCCAGTGGCGTTTCAGCAGCGCGGCCAGCTCGTGCACGTCGTTCGCGCGGATGTGGCGTTCGTCGGGCCGCGGGTGCACGGTGATGCCGTCGGCGCCAGCCTCCAGGCACAGTGTCGCGGCCTTCACGACGCTGGGAATGCCGAGATGGCGCGTGTTGCGCAGCAGCGCAACCTTGTTGACGTTGACCGACAGCTTGGTGCCGCCGCGGCCGGCGGATCCGGAATCTGGTGCGACAAGTGGGTTCATGGCGTGAGCCTCTGCACGTCGACCATGACCTGGCGCGTGCGCAGCGTTGTGTTGCCCAGATGATAGTGAAGCAGGCCACGCAACGGGCCGCGCAAGGCATTGGCCACAGGCGCGCAGGCGGCGCGCAAGGCATCGGGGTGGCCATGCGCCAGCGCCGCGGCCAATGCGATCCAGGCCTCGCCGCGCAGGCCTTCGGCATCGGCGACGAGGCCGGACTCGGGCAGCAGCGAGTACCGGCGCTGCGCTTGCACGTCCTGCACCGTCAGCGTCTCGACCGCCAGCTCGGGCAGCAGGCCGAGTTCACGCAGCAGCACGATCTCGAAGGCGCGCAAGGCAGGCCCATCACCCGTGGCATCGGCCAGCGCCGCCAGCGTGTCGGCGTAGGCGTCGTACAGCGCCGGGTGCGGGTCCTGCCGGGCCAGCAGCTTCAGCAGCAACTCGTTGCAATAGAAACCCGAGAACAGCGCCGCCGGCGCCACCATCGGCGCGCCGCCGGCCCATTCGGCGCTGCGCAACAGGTGCACTTCGTTGGCTTCGTCGGCGGGTGTCTTGCCAAGCTGCACCAGCAGTGGCTGGAACGGCAGCAGCACAGGCCGCAGCTGCGACGTGGGCCGTTTGGCGCCCTTCGCGGCGACGACGACACGGCCGCGTTCACGCGTGAAGAGTTCGACGATCAGGCTCGTCTCGCTCCAGTCGTGGCTGTGCAGGACGAAGGCGGCCAGCGTGGCCGCCGGTCTACTCATAACCGTAGCTGCGCAGATGGCTTTCGTCGTCGGCCCAGCCCGAACGCACCTTGACCCAGAGTTCGAGGAAGACCTTGGCTTCCATCAGGCGTTCGAGCTCCTGCCGCGCTTCGCTGCCGATGCGTTTCAGGCGTTCGCCACCTTCGCCGATGATCATGCCCTTGTGCGCGTCACGCTCCACCACGATGGTCGCGGCGATGCGGCGCAGCTGGCCCTCTTCCTCGAACTTGTCGATCACGACGGTGGACGTGTAGGGCAGCTCGTCGCCGGTCAGGCGGAAGAGTTTTTCGCGCACGATCTCGCTGGCGAGGAAACGGTCGCTGCGGTCGGTGAGCGCGTCTTCTTCGTACATCCACGGCTGTTCGGGCAGGTACTTTTCGCAGATGCCGAACAGGCGCTGCACGTCGTCTGCGCTGTTGGCCGACATCGGGAAGTACTCGGCGAAGGCGTGGCGCTCCTGCATGCTTTGCAGCCAGGGCAGCAGGTCGCTGCGGCGGCGCACGGTGTCGAGCTTGTTCGGCACCAGGATCACCGGCTTGCCTTCGGGCACCATCGCCAGCACCTTGGCGTCGTCGAGCGTGAACTTGCCGGCTTCGACCATGAAGATCACCGCGTCCACGTCGCCCAGCGTGCTCGTCACGGTGCGGTTCAGGTTGCGGTTCATCGCGCCGCTGTGACGCTTCATGTGGGTGGTCTGGAAACCCGGCGTATCGACGAAGATGAACTGGCTGACGCCGAGCGTGCGGATGCCAGTGATGCGGTGGCGCGTGGTCTGCGCCTTGCGCGAGGTGATGCTGATCTTCTGCCCGACCAACGCGTTCAGCAGCGTGCTCTTGCCGACGTTCGGACGGCCAACGATGGCCACCAGCCCGCAGCGCTGCGGGGCTTGCTGTACTTCTTCTTCGCTCATTGGGTTTCGGCAGCCTGGCTGCGTTAGCTGCGCTGGCTGCATCAGCTGCGCAAAGGACCGCCGGGTTTGTCGCTGGCCTTGAGTTGTTCGAGCATGCGGCGCGCCGCTTCCTGCTCGGCGGTGCGGCGCGACCGGCCTTCACCGCGCTCGGTCAGGCCGAGCGCTGCCACGAGGCATTCGACATCGAAGGTCTGGGCGTGTTTTTCGCCCCGCGTGGCGGCGATGCGGTAGGCCGGCACCGGCAGCTTGCGCGCCTGCAGCCATTCCTGCAACTCGGTCTTCGCGTCCTTGCTCCAGGCCTCGGCTTCACTGGCGTCGATGACCTCGCCGAACAGGCGCCGCACCGCGGCCTGCGCCGGTTCGAAACCGCCGTCGAGGAAGATGGCGCCGATCAGCGCTTCCACCGCATCGGCCAGGATCGACGGCCGCAAGGCGCCGCCGCCGCGGGTTTCACCGTCGGACAGGCGCAGCACTTCGGGCAGGTTCAGCGACAGCGCCACGCGGTGCAGGCTGTCTTCGCGCACGAGGTGGGCACGCACACGGGTGAGGTCGCCTTCGTCGCTGCCGGAGAAACGTTCGAAGAGCAGCGACGAGACGGTGAGGTTGAGCACCGCGTCGCCGAGGAATTCGAGGCGCTCGTTGTGGTCGGCGCCGAAGCTGCGGTGCGTGAGCGCGCGCGTCAGCAGCCGGCTCTGGCTGAAACGGTGCCCGAGTCGTTGCTGCAAGCCTTCGAGACGCGACTCCATGGTGCTACTTGGAGCGCCCTTCGTACTTGAGCAGGATGTAGACCGGGCCCCAGATCGGCACTTCCTTGTTGTAGGCGTAGCTGATCACGACCTTGTCGTTTTCCTTGGTGATGTTCAGATCCTTGCCGCCGACCGAGGTGATCGAGTATTCGATGTCCTTCTGGCGGTCGAAGGCCAGCCGCGCTTCGCTCACCGTGGCCGGCTGCGCCGCGGCGATCTTCTCCACCGTGCGCTGGATCGTCGTGTACTCGTTCACGGTGGGCAATATGCGCACGAGCAGGTAGCCGAAGAAACCCAGCACGATGGCCCAGAACAAGAGCCCGAACAACGTGACGCCGCGCTGCTGCGCGCGCGGTGCGCCTGCCTTGCCCAGCGTCATTGGCGTCTCTTGCCTCCTGCTGCTGCGAAGCCCGGGCGCCGTCACCGGAAGGGCCCGATGCGGCCGAGATTGCCCAGGTTCATCCACACGAAGAATGCCTTGCCGACGATGTTCTCGTCCGGCACAAATCCCCAGAAGCGCGAGTCTTGCGAGTTGTCGCGGTTGTCGCCCATCATGAAGTAGTGGCCGGCCGGCACCTTGCACGTCACACCTTCGGCGGTGTAGCGGCAATTCTCGTGCATCGGGAAGGTCTTGGGCTCGGCGCCGTTGTAAGCGGGTCTGCGCGGGTCGACGAGGATGCGGTGTTCCTTGTCGCCGAATTTCTCGCCGAACATCGGCGCATAGCGCAGGCTGTCTTCGTCGTAGAAGTCGCCCAGGCTTTGCGTCGGCACCGGCTGGCCGTTGACCGAGAGCTTCTGGTTGACGAAGCTGATCTCGTCGCCCGGCACGCCGACGACACGCTTGATGTAGTCGACACGCGGGTCCACCGGGTAGCGGAAGACCATCACATCGCCGCGCTGCGGGTCGTTGTTGGCGATGATCTTCTTGTTGATCACCGGCAACCGCACGCCGTAGTGGTACTTGTTGACCAGGATCAGGTCGCCGACCAGCAGCGTCGGGATCATCGAACCCGACGGAATCTTGAACGGCTCGAACAGGAACGAACGCAGCAGGAACACGACCAGGATCACCGGGAACAGGCCGGCCGTCCAGTCGAGCCACCAGGGCTGCATCAGCAGCTTGGCGCGTGCTTCGCCGATGTCGCCGTCGACCTTGGCGATGCCTTGCTGCGCCAGCTGCGCGCGGCGCGCCACGTCCTGGGTTTCCAGCGTCGCCGCAGCCGCCTCACGCGCCGGCTTGAAGCGGAAGCGTTCGGCCAGCCAGTACAGCAGCGTCACCAGGGTCAGCATGAACAGCAGCAACGAAAAGTTGCCCGTCCATTGGCCGAGGAACCAGCCGCCGAGGTAGACGATCAGGACGCCGTACAAGGCGCCAGTCAATGAACTCATCACGGGTTTCTAGTCGTCCACTTGAAGGATGGCGAGGAAGGCTTCTTGCGGCACCTCGACGGCACCGATCTGCTTCATGCGCTTCTTGCCAGCCTTTTGTTTTTCGAGCAGCTTCTTCTTGCGGGTGATGTCGCCGCCATAACATTTTGCCAGCACGTTCTTGCGCAAGGCCTTGATGTTCTCACGCGCGATGATGTTGGCGCCGATGGCCGCCTGGATGGCCACGTCGTACATCTGGCGCGGGATCTGTTCGCGCATCTTCGCCGCCACCGCGCGGCCGCGGTACTGGCTCTGCACACGGTGCACGATGATGCTCAAGGCGTCGACGCGGTCGCCGTTGATCATCAGGTCGACCTTCACGACATCGGCGGCGCGGTATTCCTTGAACTCGTAGTCCATGCTCGCGTAACCGCGCGACACACTCTTGAGCTTGTCGAAGAAGTCCAGCACGATCTCGGCCAGCGGCAGCTCGTACGTCAGCATGACCTGGCGGCCGTGGTAGGCCATGTTGAGCTGCAGGCCGCGCTTCTGGTTGGCGAGTGTCATCACCGGGCCGACGCTGTCTTGCGGCATGTACAGGTGCACGGTGACGATGGGCTCGCGGATCTCGCGGATGCGGCCCTGGTCGGGCATCTTGCTCGGGTTCTCGACCAGGATCACGGTGCCGTCGTTCAACTCGACTTCGTAGACGACGCTGGGCGCGGTGGTGATGAGATCCTGGTCGAACTCGCGCTCCAGCCGTTCCTGCACGATCTCCATGTGCAGCAGGCCGAGAAAGCCGCAGCGGAAGCCGAAGCCCAGCGCCTGGCTCACCTCGGGCTCGTAGCGCAGCGAGCTGTCGTTGAGCTTGAGCTTTTCCAGCGCGTCGCGCAGCTGGTCGTATTCACTCGCTTCGGTCGGGTACAGCCCGGCGAAGACCTGGGGCTGGATTTCCTTGAAACCCGGCAGAGCTTCGGTCGCCGGCCCGGCGTTGTTCGGCAGCTTCTTTTCCAGCGTGATGGTGTCGCCGACCTTGGCCGCCTGCAGCTCCTTGATGCCGCAGATGACAAAACCCACCTCGCCGGCCTTCAACACATCGCGCGGCACCGACTTCGGCGTGAAGACGCCGAGATGTTCGATGCCGTAGACCGTGTTGGTGGCCATCATGCGGATGCGTTCGCCCTTGCCGAACGAGCCGTCGACGACACGCACCAGCATCACGACGCCGACGTAGTTGTCGAACCAGCTGTCGACGATCATCGCGCGCGGCGGGCCGTCGGGGTTGCCACGCGGCGCCGGCATGCGGCTGACGACAGCCTCGAGGATGTCATCGAGGCCCATGCCGGTCTTGGCCGAACACGGAATGGCGTTGTCGGCATCGATGCCGATGACGTCCTCGATCTCCTGCTTGGCGTTTTCGGGGTCGGCCGAGGGCAGGTCCATCTTGTTCAGCACCGGCACGACCTCGACGCCGAGGTCGAGCGCGGTGTAGCAATTGGCCACCGTCTGCGCTTCGACACCTTGTGATGCATCGACGACGAGCAGCGCGCCTTCACACGCGCTCAGCGAGCGGCTCACTTCATAAGAGAAATCGACGTGTCCGGGCGTGTCGATGAGGTTGAGGTTGTAGACCTGGCCGTCGCGCGCCGTGTATTCGAGCGCGGCGGTCTGCGCCTTGATGGTGATGCCGCGCTCGCGCTCGATGTCCATCGAGTCGAGCACCTGCGCTTCCATCTCGCGGTCAGAGAGGCCACCACAACGCTGAATGATGCGATCAGCCAGCGTGCTCTTGCCATGGTCGATGTGGGCGATGATCGAAAAATTGCGGATGTTGTTCATGGCTTCAGAGACTGGCATCGCATCGCAAACAAAGCGGCGAAGCCGCTTCAGCGAAAGCTCACACGCGCAAGCGATGTGAAGGCGCGAAGCGCCGTGCTGAAGCTAAAAAAAAGGCACGTCCAAAAGGATGACGCGCCTTCCAACAGAACGTTTGGCAACTGCTTGTTGGGCCACCATTGTAGCCAAAAGCACCCGGCTGGAACCCGCGCCAATGCTTGATCTCCGGCCGTTGCAGGCTGCCAACACGAAAATTCATCCACAGTTTATCCACAGGGTTGTGAGCATGCTGTGGATGGTGCGGCTGGGTGTCACATCGGCCCGCGCAAGCTGGTAAAAGTCAGCGGCGAAGGCTTGATTCTAGACGCCCGCCGCCGGAATCCCCGGTCTGGCCAAAACGAAGTGAAAGGTCACTAACAAGAGCGTCGTCAGGGCTGACCGGCAGGTGTTCGGCAGGCGCCCAGCCCTCCCGCAATGCGGAAAGACCCGGCGCCGTAGTCAACTAGCTGAGGCCCTAACGGCCCGGCCGGATCACGAAGTAGTTCACCCACTCGCCGCGCCGCACCAGCACGCTGACGGCACGCGCCTTCTCGGCTTTGGCGGCGAGTGCGGTGAACTGCTTGCTGTCGGCGAGTTCGGTGTTGTCCATCGACAGGATCACATCGCCTTCGCGCAGGCCCGCCTTGGCGGCGGCGCCGTCGACGGCTTCCACGCGCACGCCGCCGCGCACACGCAGCTCTTTCTTCTGTGCGTCGCTGAGGTCGGCCACCGTCAGGCCGAGCGTGCTCTTGGCCGCCGGCGCAGCGCCGGGCTCGGCCTGGGCGCGGCGCGCCGGGCGATCGGCTTCGAACTCGCCCACCGTCACCGCGACATCACGCGCCGTGCCGCGGCGGAACAGCTGCAGCGACGCCTTCGTGCCCGGCTTCACCGCGCCGATGATGCGCGGCAGGTCGACCGACTTGTCGATCGCCTTGCCGTCGACCTTGGTGATGATGTCGCCAGCCTCGATGCCGGCCTTGTCGGCCGGACCGTCCTTCTCGACGCTCTGCACCAGCGCGCCCGCGGACTTGCCCAGGCCGATCGACTCGGCCACTTCCTTCGTCACCGGTGCGATCTGCACGCCGATGCGGCCGCGCACGACACGGCCGCTGCTGCGCAGCTGGTCGGCGACACGCATCGCGTCGTCGATCGGGATCGCGAAGCTGATGCCCATGAAGCCGCCCGAGCGGCTGTAGATCTGCGAGTTGATGCCGACGACCTCGCCACGCAGGTTGAGCAGCGGGCCGCCCGAGTTGCCGGGGTTGATGGCGACGTCGGTCTGGATGAAGTTCAGGTACTCGCCGGTGTCGCGCTGCTTGGCGCTGACGATGCCGGCGGTGACGGTGTTGTCCAGACCGAAGGGCGAGCCGATGGCCATCACCCATTCGCCGACCTTGAGCCGGTTCACGTCGCCGATCTTGACGCTGGGCAGGCCGCTGGCTTCCACCTTCACGACGGCGATGTCGGTGCGGGTGTCGGCGCCGATGAGGCGTGCCTTCAGCTCGCGTTTGTCCGTGAGCGTGACGATGACCTCGTCGGCACCGTCGACCACATGCGCGTTCGTCATGATGAAACCGTCGGCCGTGAGCACGAAGCCCGAGCCGACACCACGCTGCTGCGGCTCTTCGTTGTCCGGCGTGCCGCGGCGCTGCTCGGGGCGCTGCTGGCCGTCGGGCCGGTTCGGTATCGGAATGCCGAAGCGGCGGAAGAAGTCTTCGAGGTTGGGGTCGTTGCCTTCGCGTGCCGCGCGGCTGCGCGAACGTTCGGTGGTGCGGATGTTCACCACCGCCGGGCCGACACGTTCGGCGAGTTCGCTGAAGTCGGGCAACTGGATCGTCGGCGTGACCGGCTGGGCCTGGCTGTGGCCGGTGGCCGGCCACAGCGCGGCGCCGGCCAGCAGCAGCGAAGCCAGGGCCAGCGTTGTGCGCCGGGTCCAGGGGGTGTGGGTGCTTGAGAGGGCAGTCCGGTTCATGAGTGCGGCGTCGCGTGGTGGTTGTATCTTGAGATGCTCTGGGGGGACGTCAGCGCCGGCGCTGCAAGGCATCGGCAAAGGCTTTCAGCGTCACCGCGGGCACGTCGCCCATCACGGTGATCCAGTGTTCGCCGCGGCGCTGGCGCAGCGTGCCGGTGGCGCCGATCTGCGCGCTCAGGTCGGCGAACTTGCGCCGCGCCTCGGAGGGCTCGATGAACACCGAGACGTGGGTCAGGCCATCGGAGAACACGGCCTGCAGCACCTGCTCGTCGCCGTTGCTGGTTTCGAGAGGCCGCTTGACGCAGCCGGTGAGCTGGAAGCCGGGCACGGCGCGGTCGAGCGCCCAGCCTTCAGCGTCGAGCTGCGTGTGCTGCTGCTGCGGCCGCACGATGCGGTAGCCGTCGAGCTTCTTCATCGCCTGCATCACACCGTCGGCCTGTGCCTTGACGCCGATCTCAACCTCGGAGAACGCCGCCGACTCCAGTACCGTGCGCTGCGGCCCGATGACATCGGCGCGCAGCATCAGGCCGGTGGCCTTGTCGGCCCACAGACGCTGGGCGTAGCGCAGTTCGTCGCGCGGCTGCAGCAGGAAGACCTGCGCCTCGCGGCCGGCGATGCGTTCGCTGCCTTCGCGCAGCAGCTCGTACTGTTCCAGCGCGCGCGGCTCCACCGCCTGCGTGGCCGAGGGCAGGCTGCTGATCGGCGTGCGTTTCTCGACCACCGCCACACGCTGCTGCGGCCACACTGTGTGCACCGCATCGTTGACGCGGTAGACACGCTGCTGGCGGCCGTCGAGCGCCTCGGTGCGCTCAAACGTCTGGTCGCCAACGCAGAAATGCGCCACCCGCGAGCTCGACAACATGCCACCCGCGGCGCTGAACACCATCGTGCCCTGGTAGTTGCGCTGGTTGGCCGCCGCATGGATGCGCGCCAGCCAGGCCTTGGCGTCCGCCGGCTCGGTGGCCTCCGGCGCAGCACCGGCGGCAGCCGGCAGCAGCAGCGAGGCGAGCGTAAGGAGCGCGAACAGCGGCAGCCAGTGGCGGCGGTGCATGGACATCGGCGGCTTCAGCGCACGGCCGATGCCGCAACCGGCGTCGCAGGGCCAACAGGGCCCAACGGCGCCAGTGTCTCGATGTTGCGCGGCACGCCGCCCGGCAACGCCACCGGCGCGCCGCCCATGGCTTCGCGGTGGGCCCGCAGATAGGCGTCGAGCTGGGCATCGCGGATGAACCGGCCTTCGATGACCAGCGGCGCCACCGCGGGTGTGCCGCTGCCGGCGCGCTGCAGCCCCGGGTTCGACGGCCCGCCGATGGCCAGCAGCGGCCCGTCGACGCCGGGCACGGACACCCGGGCCACCACCAGCACGCCGGCCACGGCCATGAAGCCGGCGGCCACCGCAGCCGGCGCCAGCCAGGCGTGGCGGCGACGCGTTGCCGGCGCTGCGGCTGCGGCCGATGCGACAGACATTGGCGACATGGGCGCGAGCACGGTCGGCTCGGCCGCCAGGCGCTCACGCAGCGCCGCCAGGAAGGCGGCGTCGCGCGCCGGTTGCACCGCCAGGTCGTCGGAGCGCAGCACGTCGCCGATCAGGTGGTAGGTGTGCCAGGTGGCACGCGCCTGGGCGTCGTCGCGCCAGAGTTCGCAGCCGGGCTGTGCCGCCGCGGCCTCGCCATCGGCCAGCGCCGACAGCAGCGCACGGCGGTCTTCGTCTGGGGAAACGGCGCTGGCAACAGGTGGGTTCATGGCAGTTTTCAGCAGGAATGGATGGGCGCTGAAGGCGGGCTCACCAGCGTGCGCCGTCGCGGGTGTCGAGCAGGGGGCGCAGCCGTGCCGCGATGGCTTCACGGGCGCGGAAGATGCGCGAGCGCACCGTACCGATGGGGCAGTTCATGAATTCGGCGATCTCTTCGTAACTCAGACCTTCGATCTCGCGCAGCGTGATGGCTTGGCGGAGATCTTCCGACAAGGCCTCGATCGCGGCATTCACGGCGGCGGCCACTTCCTTGCTGGCCAGCAGCGCCTCGGGTGTTTCACCGTCGGTTAGTTCGTTTTCCGTGCGTGAAGTTTCGTCGCCGTCATCACGAGATGCCAAGGATGACTCGGAAACCAGCGGATCGCGCTTCAGGTCGACCAGCGCCTTCTTCGCCGTGTTGACGGCAATGCGGTAGAGCCAGGTGTAGAACGCGCTCTCGCCGCGGAACTGCGGCATCGCGCGGTAAGCGCGGATGAAGGTTTCCTGGGCGATGTCGGGCACGATGTCGACATCGCGCACCATGCGGCCGATCAGGCGTTCGATGCGCCGCTGGTACTTGACCACCAGCATCTCGAACGCCCGTACATCGCCGAGCTTGACTCGGGCGACCAGCAAGGCATCGGCATCGGCATCGGACATTCAGTCGGGCAACCGGCGGCTGGCCACCGGCGGCGGGGAAAAAGCAGCGCGCGAATATAGCGCGGCACGCAGGCCGTGCCATGCGGCACCCGCCTCGGCCGCCGGCACCGGCAGCCAGCGCACGCGGCCATCGGCTGGGCGAAAGCGCAGCAGCAGCCAGCGCTGCAGGTCGAGCATCACGTCGACCTCGCCTGGCTGGGCATTGGCCGACCAGGCGGCACCATCCCAGCGCAGCAGCACCGGCCGCGGCTGCGTCAAGCGCCAGGCCACGGCGCCGGCCACCGCAGCAGCGCACGCCGCAGGCCACACCGGCCCACCCAGATGCAGCAGGGCCCAGGCCACGAACACGGCAGCGGCCAGCGCCGCCAGCAGCACCTGAGCCGTACGCCAGGCACCGCCGCCGGACAGGGTCACGCCGACCGCAGGCGCGTGGCGCACGCGGGCCTCACGCGCGCCGGAAAACCAGCGTGCCGTTGGTGCCGCCGAAACCGAAGTTGTTCTTCACCGCGACATCGATCTTCATCTCGCGCGCGACGTTGGCGCAGTAGTCGAGGTCGCACTCCGGGTCGGGCGTCGTCAGGTTGATCGTCGGCGGCGACACCTGGTGGTGCAGCGCCAGCACGGTGAACAGCGACTCGATGCCGCCGGCGCCGCCGAGCAGGTGGCCGGTCATCGACTTCGTCGAGTTCACGACCATCTTGTACGCCTGCTCGCCGAAGGCCTTCTTGATCGCGTTGGACTCGTTCGCGTCGCCCAGCGGCGTCGACGTGCCGTGGGCGTTGAGGTACTGCACTTCATTGGCGTTGACGCGCGCATTGCGCAGCGCCGCCGTCATCGAACGCTTGGGGCCGTCGACGTTCGGCGCCGTCATGTGGAAGGCGTCTGCGCCCATGCCGAAGCCAACGAGTTCGGCGTAGATCTTGGCGCCCCGCTTCTTCGCGTGTTCGTACTCTTCGAGCACCAGCACACCCGCGCCTTCGCCAAGCACAAAACCGTCGCGGTCCTTGTCCCAGGGGCGGGACGCGGCCTGCGGGTCGTCGTTGCGTGTCGACAGTGCACGCGCCGCGGCAAAACCGCCGATGCCCAGCGGCGACACGGTGCTTTCGGCACCGCCCGCCACCATCACGTCGGCGTCGCCGTATTCGATCATGCGGCCGGCCTCGCCGATGCAGTGCAGGCCGGTGGTGCAAGCCGTCACGATGGCCAGGTTGGGCCCGGTGAAGCCGAAGCGGATCGAGACATGGCCCGAGATCATGTTGATGATCGAAGCCGGCACGAAAAACGGCGAGATGCGGCGCGGGCCACGTTCGCGGTACTCGCCGTCGGTCTGCTCGATCATCGGCAGGCCACCGATGCCCGAGCCCACCATCACGCCGATGCGTTCGGCGCTCTCTTCGGTGAGTGCATCACCGAAGGGCAGCCCCGCATCCTGCACCGCCTGGATCGACGCCGCCATCCCGTAGTGGATGAAGGTGTCCATGTGGCGGGCTTCTTTCGCCGGCATGTAGGCCTCGACCTCGAAGCCCTTGACCTCGCCGGCGAAGCGGCACGCAAAGGCCGACGCATCGAACTTCGTGATGGTCGCGATGCCCGAACGCCCGGCGACGATGTTCGCCCAGCCTTCGGCCACGCTGTTGCCCACCGGGCTGACCAGCCCGAGCCCGGTGACGACGACGCGACGTCGCGACATCGTGGTCGTCAAGCCTTCTGGTGGCCGACCGCGTAGTCGATCGCCAGTTGCACCGTGGTGATCTTCTCGGCTTCTTCGTCGGGAATCTCGATGCTGAACTCGTCTTCGAGCGCCATCACCAGTTCCACCGTGTCGAGCGAGTCGGCACCCAAGTCGGCCACGAAGGCCTTCTCGTTGGTGACATCGGACTCGGGCACGCCGAGTTGCTCGGCAATGATCTTCTTGACACGCGCTTCAATATCGCTCATGACTCCTCCAGGAGTTGAATCGGAAAACAGCCCGCGATTCTACCGGCGGGGCAAGTACCGGGTTTTCGGTGCGGCGGCAGTCCGTTTCAGGACATGTACATGCCGCCGTTGACATGCAGTTCGGTACCGGTGATGTAGCCCGCCAGCGGGCTGCACAGGAAGGCCACGGCGTGGGCGATTTCATCGGGCTGGCCGAGGCGGCCGAGCGGGATCGACGCCAGCAGCGCCGCCTTCTGCGAGTCAGTCAGGCTCTCGGTCATGTCGGTGGCGATGAAACCCGGTGCGACACAGTTCACCGTGATGTTGCGGCTGCCGAGTTCACGCGCCAGCGCGCGGGTCATGCCCGCAACACCGGCCTTGGCGGCGGCGTAGTTGGCCTGGCCGGCGTTGCCGGCGGCGCCCACCACCGAGGTGATGTTGACGATGCGGCCGTAGCGCTGTTTCATCATCGTGCGCATGACGCCGCGGCTGAGACGGAACACCGCCTTCAGGTTGGTGTCGAGCACGGCGTCCCAGTCGTCGTCCTTCAGCCGCGCAGCGAGCATGTCGCGGGTGATGCCGGCGTTGTTCACCAGCACGTGCAGGCCGCCATGGGTCTTGACGATGCTCTCGATGGTGGCTTCGACGGCCGGGCCGTCGGTGACGTTGAGCAGATGGCCCTGCACACCCGGCAAAGCTTCGCCGATTGCCGCGGCGCCGGCGGCGGTGGTGGCGGTACCGATGACCTGGAACCCCTGCGCAGCCAGTGTCGCTGCGATGGCGCGGCCGATGCCGCGCGAAGCGCCGGTGACGAGCGCGACCTGTTTTTCGGTCATGCGACGAGTTCCTTGCCGCGCGCCAGCGACGCCGGGTCGAGCACGTCGGTGGTGACGATTTCGGCGTCGATGCGGGTGACGATCTTCGACAGCACCTTGCCCGGGCCGCACTCGAGGATGTGGCGCAGGCCGCGTGCACGCAGCGCCTGCATCACCTCGACCCAGCGCACCGGGCCGAAGGCCTGGCGGTAGAGCGCGTCGCGAATGCGTTGCGGGTCGGTTTCGACGGCGACGTCGATGTTGTTGACGACGGCAAAACGCGGCGTCTCGATCTTCGTTGCGGCCAGGCGTTCCTTCAGCCGGTCGGCGGCGGGTTTCATCAGCGCCGAATGGAACGGTGCCGACACCGCCAGCGGCAGCAGCCGCTTCGCACCGGCCGCCTTCAGCGCCTGGCTCGCCATCTCGACACCGGCCTTGGAACCGGCGATGACGGTCTGCTTCGGGTCGTTGTAGTTGGCGGCAGAGACGACCTCGCCGCTGTCGGCGGCCGCCTGCTCGCAGCACTTCTTCACCACCGGGCCGTCGAGGCCGAGCACCGCCACCATGGCGCCGGCGCCCACCGGCACGGCGTCCTGCATCGCCTGAGCGCGGAAACGCACCAGCGGCACGGCATCGGCCAGCGTGATGGCGCCTGCCGCCACCAGCGCGCTGTATTCGCCGAGCGAATGGCCGGCCACGGCCACGGGCTCGGCGCCGCCTTCGGCGCGCCAGGCGCGATAGCAGGCAATGGCCGACACCAGCATCACGATCTGCGTGTTGACGGTGAGATCGAGTTGTTCCTTCGGGCCGGCGTGGATCAACGCGCCGATGTCACTGCCGAGCGCGGCCGACGCTTCTTCGAGCGTGGCGCGCACGGCAGCGTTGTCGCCCCAGGCGTCGAGCATGCCTACGGATTGCGAACCCTGTCCGGGAAAGACGAATGCGAACTCAGCCATGTTGTCTGTCTCCAGCTTGCTTTTTTGGTGCCGCTTCAGAAGTCGAGCAGCACGGCGCCCCAGGTGAAGCCGCCGCCCACACCTTCGAGCAGCACGGTGTCGCCGCGCTGCACGCGGCCGCTGCGCACCGCCACGTCCAGCGCCAGCGGCACCGACGCCGCCGAGGTGTTGCCGTGTTCGTCGACGGTCACCACCAGTTTGCCCGGCGACATCTTCAGCTTTTTCGCCGTGCCGTTCATGATGCGGATATTGGCCTGGTGCGGGATCAGCCAGTCCAGGTCGGCCTCGGTGCGGCCAGCTTTTTCGAGCACATTGCGCGCCGCGCTTTCGAGCACACCCACCGCCAGCTTGAAGACGGCCTGGCCGTCCATCTTCAGCAGCGGGTCGCCGAGCACGTGGCCGCCCGCCACCGTGCCGGGCACGCAGAGGATGCCGACATGGCGGCCGTCGGCATGCAGGTCGCTTGCGAGGATGCCGGGTGTGTCGCTGGCTTCCAGCACCACGGCGCCGGCGCCATCGCCGAACAGCACGCAGGTCGTGCGGTCGTTGAAGTCGAGGATGCGCGAAAAGACTTCGGCGCCGATCACCAGCGCGCAGCGGGCGCCGCCGGCACGGATCATCGCGTCGGCCACTGAGAGGGCGTAGACGAAGCCCGAGCACACGGCCTGCAGGTCGAAAGCGGCGCAGCCAGCCGGCCCGGCAATGCCGAGTTTGTTCTGCAGGATCGCCGCGGTCGACGGGAACACCATGTCGGGTGTCGATGTGGCGACGATGATCAGGTCGACATCGGCCGCCGAACGGCCGGCAGCTTCGAGCGCATGGCGCGCCGCGTGCAAGGCCAGGTCGCTGGCGTTGACATCATCGGCGGCGAAGTGGCGGGCGCGGATGCCTGTGCGTTCGACGATCCAGGCGTCGCTGGTCTCGATGCCGCGCGCGGCCAGCATCGTGGTCATGTCGTCGTTGCTCAGGCGGCGCGGCGGCAGGTGGCTGCCGGTGCCGGTGATGCGGGAAAAAAGCGGAACTGTCATGCGGCTTCCTGGGCCGCGGCGTCGCCCGAGGGCATGGCCTGCAGCGTCTCGGCGATGCGGTCGTGCACACGGTCCAGCAACCGATTGCGCGCGGCATCATAAGCCCGCTCCATCGCGCACTCGAAAGCCAGCGCGTCCGACGAGCCGTGGGCCTTGAACACCAGCCCGCGCAGGCCGAGCAGCGCGCCGCCGCTGTAGCGCCTGTGGTCGACCCGGTTCTTGAAGCGGTTGAGCACCGGCATCGCAACCAGCGCCGCCAGTTTGGACAGCGGCGTGCGTGTGAACTCTTCCTTGATCATCTGCGTCAGCATGCCAGCCAGGCCTTCACTGGTTTTCAAAGCCACGTTGCCGACAAAGCCATCGCAGACGACGAGGTCGGTCGTGCCCTTGAAGATGTCGTTGCCTTCGACGTTGCCGTAGAAGTTCAGGTGCCCGCCCGCGGCCGCCTGGCGCAGCAGTTCACCGGCTTGTTTGATGGTTTCGCTGCCCTTGATGGTTTCTTCGCCGATGTTGAGCAGGCCGACACTCGGCTCGGCAATGCCGTCGAGCGCGGTGACGAGCGCGCTACCCATCACGGCGAATTGCAGCAGGTGTTCTGCGCTGCAGTCGACGTTGGCGCCGAGATCCAGCACCTTGGTGAAACCGCCCTTGGCATTGGGCAGCAGCGCGGCGATCGCCGGGCGGTCGATGCCGTCGAAGGTTTTCAGCACGTAGCGCGAGACGGCCATCAGCGCGCCGGTGTTGCCGGCCGAGACAGCCGCCTGCGCCACCGCGTCGCTGCCATCGACCGGCTTGAGCTGGGCGACGGCGACACGCATCGACGAATCGCGCTTCTTGCGCAGCGCCACTTCCACCGGGTCGTGCATAGCCACCACCTCGGTGGCGAGCACGGTGCGTGTGCGCGGCCAGCCGGCAGCGCCCGCCAAGGCCTCGGCCGTGCCGACGAGCACGAGCTCGGCCGACGGATGTTTGGCGAGGAAGTTGCGGCACGCCGGCAGCGTGACCGAAGGACCGTGATCGCCGCCCATGCAGTCGACGGCAATGCGCAACTGCGGCAGCGGGTCCAAGGCGGAGGTCTGGGACACGGGAATTTGGGCCAGCTCAGCCTTGCAGGCCGCGCTCGCGCCTGCAGGCGCTCGCCCCTTCGCAGGCGAACATCAGCGCGCAGGCGCTGCTGTTCGTCCGGCTCAGGCGTCGGCCTTGGTCTTCAGGACCTTGCGGCCCCTGTAGAAACCGGTCGGGCTGATGTGGTGGCGCAGATGCACTTCGCCCGTGGTCGGCTCGACGCCGATGCCCGGTGCGGCAACCGCGTTGTGCGAGCGGTGCATGCCGCGCTTGGAGGGCGACTTCTTGTTCTGCTGAACGGCCATGAAAATCTCCTGGGATCGACCTGATTGACCCGATCATCCTGATCGACATCCCCCCCGGCAAGACACGGGGGCGACGCAAGGTCAAAGCGCGCAGGCTGAACACCAGCCTTCGCAAAGCCCACCAGTATAGCACGCGGCCCGCGCTGCGCAGCAGCATGCTTCAGCTCCCGCCCGGCGGGCGGCGCAGCGCGGCCAGTGCAGCAAACGGGTTCGGCGTCTCTTCCTCGACCTCGTCGTCGCCAGCGCTCGACGGCAGCGGCTCCGGACAGGTTTCGTGCCGCGGCACGATGGGCAGCGCCAGGATCAGCTCGTCTTCCAGCAGTTCCAGCCCGTCGAAGGCGCGCGACAGAACGAGAACATCGTCCTCGGTTTCTTCGTCGAGCCGGGCGGCTTCGTCTTCGCTGGCGACGAAGCGGAACCAGCGGTCGACCGCCAGCGCCTCGTGCATCGGCTGCAGGCAGCGCTGGCACTGCAGCGTGGCACGCGTGCGGGCCTGCAGACGCAGCCAGATCTCGGCCGCACTGCCAGCGACCTGGCGCTGTTCACCCTGCGCCGACCACGTCACCGGCGCGGCGACACCGTCGCCCGGCAATGCCATCACGCCCTCGGCCAGGCGGGTGAAGTCGGCCTGGGCGGTTTCACCCTGCAGGCTGGCGGCGGCGACGCTGAAGGCCGGCACGTCGAGCCGGCGCATGTCGAACTGGCGGTCCTTGGCCATGGTTCAGCCCGGCCAGTGGCGCTGGAACACGGCCGCGACGGCCGGGTGGGTGTCGATGTTTTGCAGCGTCGCGAAAAACGCCGGGCGCTGCTCGCGCAAGAAGGCACGTGCGCCCGACCAGCGGCTGACCACCGCGGCCAGCAGGTCGAGCGCACCGAGCGACGCGCCCGAGAGGAACGGCGTCGCCGGAAACTGCTCTGCAAACAAGCCCCAGTGGTGGTGCAGCCGGGCGCGGGCGCCGGCGCGGATGCGGGCATTGGTGGCTTCGTCGGGGTCGGCACACCAGCGCTCGGGGTAGTCGATGATGCTGATCGCCGAATAGCAGTTCGCCGCGATGTAGACGAGGCCGCGGATCGCCTGCGCACGTGCGCCCTCGTCGCTGGGCAGCAGGCCCGAGGCCGGGTGCGCCAGGCCCAGGTGGATCAGGATCGCGGCGCTTTCGGTGAGCACGCCGCCGCCGGGCAGCAGCAAGGTGGGGATCTGGCCGAGCGGGTTGTGCTGCAGCAGTTCGGCCTGCGCCGAGTCGGGCTCCCACTGCGACGCACGCACCTCGCGGAACGGCAGGCCGGCGAGCGTGAGCCCGGCTTCGGCGGCGGCCGAGCCCGAGCCCTGGGTTCCGTAGAGCGTGTACATGGTCGGCGGCAGTGTAACGGCGGGTTGCCGGCAGGGCCGATGGGACAATCCTGCGCATGGAAAACCCGCCAAGCCAGCCTCGGTTGATTCTGGGCTCGACCTCGCGCTACCGGCGCGAGTTGCTGCAACGCCTGCGTCTGCCTTTCACCGTGGTGTCGCCCGAGGTCGACGAAACGCCGGCACCGGGCGAAGCGCCCGCGGCGCTGGCAATGCGGCTGGCGCTGGCGAAGGCACGCGCTGTGGCCGCGTTGCACCCGGACGCCGTGGTGATCGGCGCCGACCAGGTGGCCGACCTCGACGGCGAAGCCATCGGCAAACCCGGCAACCACGAACGCGCCACAGAACAACTGCGCCGAATGAGCGGGCGCCAAGTCGTGTTCCAGACCGGCGTGGCGGTGGTGCGCGCCGCCACCGGCTTCGAACAGGCCCTGCTGGCGCCCGTGCGCGTGACCTTCCGGACCCTCGGCGACGCCGAGATCGAACGTTATCTGCGCCTCGAAGAACCCTACGACTGCGCCGGCAGCGCCAAGAGCGAGACGCTGGGCATCGCGCTGCTCGCGGCGATCGACTCCGACGACCCCACCGCGCTGGTGGGTTTGCCGCTGATCCGCACCTGCGACCTGTTGCGCCAGGCCGGCCTGGACCCGCTGGCATGACGAAAGGTACGACAGGCACGCTGTTGCTGGTGCCGAACACGCTGGATCTCGGCGCCGAGGCGGTGGACCTGCACGAGGTGCTGCCGCTGGGCGTGATGCGCCGCGCCGCCGGCCTGCTGCACTGGGTGGCCGAAGACGCGCGCAGCGCCCGTGCCTTGCTCAAGCGCATTGACGCTGTCGTGCCGCTGGCGCAGCCGCTGCAAGCGACGCTGATCCGTGAACTGCCGCGGCCGCGCAAAGGCAGCCGCGAGCCGGTGCCGGCGGCCGAGTGGCAGGCGCTGCTGCAGCCGGCGCTGGACGGCCACGACATCGGCCTCGTTTCCGAAGCCGGCCTGCCCGCGGTGGCCGACCCCGGCGCCACACTGGTGGCCGCCGCCCACGCCGCAGGCGTGACGGTGCTGCCGCTGGCAGGTGCCAGCTCGCTGCTGCTGGCATTGGCCGCCAGCGGCCTGAACGGCCAGAGCTTCGCGTTTGTCGGCTACCTGCCGCAAGACGCTGCACCGCGCACGGCGCGGCTGCGTGAACTGGAAGCGCTGTCGCGGCGGCTGCAGCAGACGCAGATCTGCATCGAGACGCCGTACCGCAATGCGGCCTTGATGAGCGCGCTGCTGACGGCGCTGGCACCGACGACGATGCTTGCGGTGAGCTGCGGACTGACGCTGGCCGGCGGCTGGAACCGCAGCGACACGGTGGCCGGCTGGCGCGCCCAACCCACCACCCTGCCCGACCGCGTGCCGGCGGTCTTCAGCCTGCTGGCGGCTTAACCCAGCTCGGCACGCCGCGGCAGGTCGGCACCACGGCGCGAGCAGGTGATCGCCGCCGCGCGCCCGGCAAAGTCCAACGCCGCCAGCAGGTCGCTCTCGGTCCAGCCGTCAACGCCTTCTGGTGACAGCCGGCCCTGTTCGGCCAGCCAGGTCAGCAACGCCGCCTGGAAGGTGTCACCGGCGCCGACGGTGTCGACGACGGTCACCTGCTGCGGCGCGGCGCGCACGTGCACACCCGGTGCCCAGGCCTCTGCCCCTTCGCCGCCGCGGGTCACCACGACCAGCGGCACACCTTGGGCCAGCCAGCCCTGCGCCAGCGTGGCGATCTCGACGCCGGGGAACAGCAGCCCGAGGTCTTCGTCGCTGACCTTCAGCAAGTGCGTCCTGGGAACCATCCAGGCGAGTGCATCGCGCCAGACCCCAAGGTCGGGTTCGACATTCAAGCGAATGTTGGGGTCGTAGGCGATCATGCTGCGCTGGTGTTCACGTTCGACCAGCGCCCGCTGCGTCGCAGCTACCGGCTCGACGACCATGGCATAGGACCCGAACTGGAAGGCACGCGCCACTGCCGGCACCCGGTCCAGCGCCGACAGCGGCATCAGTCGGTCGGCGCAGCCGGTGCCGTAGAACGAATACGAAGGCACGCCTTGCGCGTCGAGCCCGATCAGGCTCAGCGTCGTCGGCGCATCCAGCACCGGCGCACAGTCGGTGACGATGCCTTCGGCTTGCAAGGCCTGCAGCAGACGCAGGCCGAGAAAGCCGCTCGACAGCGCACCGAAGAACGCCACCGGCTGCGCCAGTCGCGCCAGCCCCAGCGCCACGTTGAACGGCGAGCCGCCGATGCGCGCATCCATCGCCATGCCGGTGGCTGTGTCGCCGGCAGCGAACACGTCCATCAAGGCCTCTCCACACACCACGAACATTGCCAACCGTCCTTGCCGGCGCCACGCTGCCGGATGGCGCCAAGCATCGCCGTCCCGACGACCCGCCGCCACCGGGTTTTCCATTAATCAATCAACTTGATTTATTAAATACCGACGCCGACAATGAAGACAGCCGACAACGAACGGCGCCCACCCAACCCCTTTGGAGACACGCATGTTTCAACCGACCCGCCTCGCCCTCGCCTCCCTGCTGCTCGGCAGCACCACGCTGGCCTTCGCTGCCGGCGAGCCGGTGATCGGCCTCATCACCAAGACCGAGACGAACCCGTTTTTCGTGAAGATGAAGGAAGGTGCGACCGAAGCCGCCAAGGCCAAGGGCGGCAAGCTGCTCAGCGGCGCCGGCAAGGCCGACGGCGACAACGCCGGCCAGGTGACCGCAATGGAAAACATGATCGCCGCCGGTGCGAAGACCATCCTCATCACGCCCAGCGACAGCAAGGCCATCATCCCGGCCATCAAGAAGGCGCGCGACAAGGGTGTGATGGTGATCGCGCTCGACAGCCCCACCGACCCGGCCGATGCCACCGACGCGCTGTTCGCCACCGACAACTACAAGGCGGGTGTGCTGATCGGCCAGTACGCGAAGGCGGCGCTGGGTGGCAAACCGGCCAAGATCATCACGCTCGACCTCTTCCCCGGCCACCCGGTCGGCGCGCAGCGCCACAACGGTTTCCTGAAAGGCTTCGGCCTGCCCGCGCCGGACGCCAAGAGCAACGAACTCGGCAAGGACGCCAGAATCGTCTGCATGGCCGACAGCTTCGGCGACCGCGCCAAGGGCCAGACCGCGATGGAAAACTGCCTGCAGAAGGCGCCCGAGGTCACCGTCGTCTACACGATCAACGAACCCGCCGCGGCCGGCGCCTACAACGCACTGAAGAAGGCCGGCAAGGAAAAGGGCGTGATCATCGTCTCGGTCGACGGTGGCTGCGCCGGCATCAAGGACGTGGGCGCCGGCGTCATAGCCGCCACGTCGCAGCAGTACCCGCTGAAGATGGCCTCGATGGGCGTCGACGCCGGCATCGAATACGCGAAGAGCGGCAAGAAGGTCAGCGGCTACACCGACACCGGCGTGACGCTGATCGCCGCCAAGCCCGTGGCCGGCGTCGACAGCAAGGACGTGAAGACCGGGACCGACCTCTGCTGGGGTGCCAAGTAAGGCGGCCCCGAAAGAGTTACCGCCATGGCCACCCCGCTGAAAGACAGGCTGCCGCCGATCGGGCAGCTCGGACCCTTCATCGCGCTGCTGATCGCCTGCGTCATCTTCGGCAGCACGACCGACCGCTTCTTCAGCGGCGAGAACTTCTCGCTGATCCTGCAGCAGGTGATGGTGGTCGGCGTCATCGCGATCGGCCAGACGCTCATCATCCTGACGGCCGGCATCGACCTGTCGTGCGGGATGATCATGGCGCTCGGCAGCATCGTGATGACCAAGGTCGCTGCCGACCTCGGCGTGCCGGCGCCGCTGGCCGTGCTCGCCGGGATCGCGGTGACGACGCTGTTCGGGCTGCTCAACGGCCTGCTCGTCACACGCGTCAAGCTGCCGCCGTTCATCGTCACACTCGGCGTCTTCAACATCGCCTTCGCGATCACCCAGCTGTACTCGGGCGCGCAGACGGTGACCGAGGTGCCGGGCCTGATGACCTGGCTCGGCAGCACCTTCGCCATCGGCGGCAGCAACGTCGCCTACGGCACGGTGCTGATGATCCTGCTCTATGTCGGCGTCTGGTTCTGGCTGCGCGAAACGGCGTCGGGCCGCCATGTCTACGCGGTCGGCAACAACCCCGAGGCGACGCGGCTGGTCGGCATCCCGCCGGAACGGGTGATCCTCGGTGTCTATGCGTTGTCGGGCGTGTTCTACGGCATCGCCTCGCTGCTGGCGGTGGCGCGCACCGGCGTCGGCGACCCCAACGCCGGGCAGACCGAGGCGCTCGACGCGATCACCGCTGTGGTGCTCGGCGGCACCAGCCTGTTCGGCGGCCGCGGCGTCGTGCTCGGCTCGCTGATCGGTGCGGTCGTCGTCGGCGTGCTGCGCAACGGCTTGACGCTGATGGGCGTGTCGTCGGTCTACCAGGTGCTGATCACCGGCATCCTCGTGATCCTGGCGGTGACGGTCGATCAACTTTCTCGCAAGGGAGGGCGTTGAGATGGCTGCCACCCACCGACTCGTGATGCAGGCCAAGGGCCTGGTCAAGCGCTACGGCCAGGTCACTGCGCTCGATGGCGCCGACTTCGAACTGCGCGCCGGCGAGATCCTCGCCGTCATCGGCGACAACGGCGCCGGCAAGTCCAGCCTGATCAAGTGCTTGTCCGGGGCGACGATTCCCGACGAAGGCGAGCTCCAGCTCGACGGCAAGGTCATCCGCTTCAAGGGCCCGATCGATGCCCGGCGCGAAGGCATCGAAACCGTCTACCAGGACCTGGCGGTGGCGCCGGCGATGACGATCGCCGAGAACCTGTTCCTCGGCCGCGAACTGCGCCGTGCCGGTTTCCTGGGCAACGTGCTGCGCATGCTGGACAAGAAGAAGATGCTCGAGATCAGCGTCGCGCGCATGAACGATCTGAAGGTCGGCATCCGCTCGATGACGCAGGCGGTGGAGACACTCTCCGGTGGCCAGCGCCAGTGCGTCGCCGTGGCACGCGCCGCAGCCTTTGCCGAACATGTGGTGATCCTCGACGAGCCGACCGCAGCGCTCGGCGTCAAGGAAGGCAACATGGTGCTCGAGCTGATCCGCCGTGTGCGCGACAAAGGCCTGCCGGTGATTCTGATCAGCCACAACATGCCGCATGTGTTCGAGATCGCCGACCGCATCCACGTTGCCCGACTCGGCAAACGCGCAGCGGTCCTGAATCCGAAGAAGATCAGCATGAGCGACACCGTCGCGGTGATGACGGGTGCGATGCCGCCGGAGAAGATTCCGGCGGAATGCCTGGCGCATTGACCGTGACCGGGAGCAGGCCATGTTGAAGGGCATCGATCCCCTGCTCAGCCCCGACCTGCTGCATGCGCTGGCCGCGATGGGCCATGGCGACGAGATCGTCATCGCCGACGCCAACTTCACCGCGAAAACACTCGCCGGGGGCAAGGCGCTGATCGTGCTGCCGGGCGCCGGCGTGCAGCGCACGGCAGAAGCCGTGCTGTCGCTGCTGCCGCTGGACGCGGCGGTGGCCCAGCCCGTCGCCTATATGCAGGTCAGCGACACGCCGGCCGGCTACCGCAGCGCCCTGCAGCGCAGCGTGGTCGCCAGCCTGGAAGCCCATGGCTGGGCGACGTCAGCACAATGCGAGGCGATCGAGCGCTTCGCGTTCTACGAGCGGGTCCGACATGCGTTTGCCATCGTGCACACCGGTGAGCTGCAGCCCTTTGCCAACTTCATCTTCAAGAAGGGCGTGATCGCCCAAGCGCTCGCTGCCTAGCACCCATTCACCCATGCACAGCGCGTTGCACGACGACCCCGCCCGCCTCAAGCCCCGTGGCTCCAGCCAGGGTGGGCTGCGCCAGTACAACGAACGGGTCGTGCTGCAGGCCATCCGGCTGCACGGCGCACTGCCGGGCGCCGAGATCGCGCGGCTGACGCACCTGACGGCGCAGACGATCTCGATGATCACCAAGCGCCTGCTCGACGACGGCCTGCTGCGCAAGGGCACGCCGCAGCGCGGCAAGGTCGGCCAGCCGTCGGTGCCGCTGTCGCTGGACCCCGATGGTGCTTTTGCCATCGGCGTCAAGGTCGGCCGGCGCAGCCTGGACGTGCTGCTCGTCGACTTCGTCGGCGCGGTGCGCCAGCGCTGGCAGCTCGACTACAACTTCCCCGAGCCCGACCAGGTGCTGGCCGAGATCCAGCGCCGGCTCGCCGACATCCACAGCCTGCTGGGGCCGGCGCAACAAGCGCGTGTGCAAGGCATCGGCATCGCTGCGCCGTTGCAGATGGGCGGCTGGCAGCAGCTTCTGAGCGTAGCCGCCGAGCGCGCTGCGCTGTGGGACCACATCGATTTGGCCGCCGCCGTCTCGGCGCTGACGCCGCTGCCGGTAGAACTGCTGAAGGACACGGCCGCCGCCTGCGTTGCCGAGCTGGTGGCCGGCCGCGGCCGCAGCGTGAAGAGTTTTCTCTATATCTTCGTCGACACCTTCATCGGCGGCGGCCTCGTCATCGACAGCCACCTGCGCGCCGGCCGCCATGGCAACGCCGGCGCCATCGGCTCGCTGCCGCTGGGCCTGAGCCACGCCGGCCAGGCCGGGCCACCGGCGCAGTTGCTCAGCCGGGCCTCGCTGCTGAGCCTGGAGCGGCTCTACGAAGCTGCGCAACTCGACCCGTCCGCCAGTGGCGATGCCAGGGCCATGCAGGGCGACTGGTGGCCGCTGACCCAAGGCTGGCTGCGCGACAGCGCAGCAGCCATTGCGTTGACGGTGAACAGCGCCGCCTGCCTGCTGGACCTGGAAGGCGTGATCGTCGATGGCTCGTTCAGCCGCGAACTGCTGACAGCGCTGCTGGCCGAACTGGCCACCGCGCTCGACCGCTACAGCTGGGAAGGTGTGGTGCGGCCGGCGGCGCTGCCAGGTGCGATCGGCTCCGACGCCCGCGCCCTCGGTGGGGCGCTGCTGCCGCTGTACGCGAACTTCGCGCCCGACCGCGAGCTCTTCCTGAAGGTCGACGCCACCTGAGCCAGGACGATCCATCAGTATTGAAAAAGGAACATGGCATATTCCTTTTTCAAGGCATCTACTCCACAATGCCCGCATGCTGCAACGCCCGCGACTCCAAGCCCAGGTTCAGCGTGCGCTCGCCCGGTCCCGTGCTGTCGCCCTGGTCGGTCCGCGGCAAAGCGGCAAGACCACATTGGCACGACAGCAACTGTCGCCCGACGACCCGCACTGGTTCGACCTGGAAAACCCGCTCGACCGCGCCCGCCTCGAACAGCCGATGACGGCGCTGCAGGCGGCCGACGGCCTGGTGGTCATCGACGAAGTGCAACTCGCGCCCGACCTGTTCCCGGTGCTGCGTGTGCTGATCGACCGCAGCCCGCGCAACGGCCAGTTCCTGCTGCTGGGCAGTGCAGCGCCGACGTTGCTGCGCCAGGCCGGCGAGTCGCTGCTCGGCCGCCTCGAAGTCGTCGAGATCGGCGGCTTCGACCTGGCTGAAGTGACGCCGGCCGCGCAAGACCGCCTGTGGCGCCGCGGCGGCTACCCACTGGCCTTCCTGGCCGAAGACGATGCCGACGCCGAGGCCTGGCGCATCAACGCCGTGAACCGCCTCGTCGAAACCGACCTGCCCCAGTACGGCATCAACGTACCGGCGCCGACCATGCTGCGCTTCTGGAAGATGCTGGCCCACATGCACGGCCAGGTCTGGAACGCAGCCGACCCCGCACGTTCGCTGGGGCTTTCAGAACCCACCGTGCGCCGTTATCTCGACCACCTGACGCAGACCTTCATGGTGCGGCAGCTGCAGCCCTGGCACGAGAACCTGGCCAAACGCCAGGTCAAGGCACCCAAGATCTACTTCCGCGACAGTGGCTTGCTGCACACGCTGCTGGGCGTGCGCACGCAAGCCGACCTGATGGTGCACCCGCGCAGCGGGGCCAGCTGGGAGGGCTTCGCGCTGGAGCAGGTGTTGCGTCTGGCGGCACCCGACGAGGCCTGCTTCTGGGCCACCCACGCCGGCGCTGAACTCGACCTGCTGCTGATGCGCCAGGGCAAACGTGTCGGCGTCGAGTTCAAGCGCGCCGATGCACCGCGGATGACGGCGTCGATGCACATTGCGCTGGCCGATCTGCGGCTCGACGCGCTCTACGTCGTCTACCCCGGCGAACGCCGCTACGCGCTGGCGGATCGAACCGAGGCGGTGCCGCTGGCCGCCCTGCTAGCCTGAAAAGGCTAGGAGCCGCCACCCAGCAACGAAGCGACCTTCTTCTTCGGCTTGATGTTCGGCGACAGCAAGGCCTTGCTGGCGACCGCCGCCGGTGCGGGGCCTTTTTCCCACAAGGCGGCACCCGAACCGCTGGGTTCGTAGGGCTTGTCGAAGAACGGGTCGGTCGCGGCCACGCTGCGGCGCGGCCGCTCGGCGGCCGTGGGCGCAGACGCGCGCTCGATGGCACGTTCTGCCGCCTCGCGGTAACCGTCGTCTTCGTCGCGACGGCGCGGCGGCGGCCGGCGCGGACGATCGTCCTCGAGTTCGAAGGGCTCGATCTCCAGCGTCTTCTTGATCAGCTTCTCGATGTCGCCGACAAGGCGGTTGTCGTCGCGCGTGACCAGCGTCACCGCCAGGCCCGAGGCGCCGGCGCGGCCGGTACGACCGATGCGGTGCACGTAGTCTTCGGCGTTGTACGGCACGTCGAAGTTGAAGACCGCCGGCAGGTCGGCGATGTCCAGGCCGCGCGCGGCAACGTCGGTGGCCACCAGCAGATCGACCTCACCGGCCTTGAAGGCCGCCAACGCCTTCAGGCGTTCGTCCTGGCTCTTGTCGCCGTGCAGCGCCTGGGTGCGCAGGCCGTCGCGTTCGAACGAACGCGCCAGCCGCGCGCAGCCGAGCTTGGAGTTCACGAAAACCAGCGATTGCGTCAGCCCGCGGCTCTTGATGATCTGCAGGATGACACGCCGCTTGTCGTCGTCGGTGGTGGCGTAGAAACGCTGCTCGACGTTGGTAGCGGTGGCGTTGGGCCGCGCCACTTCCACCAGCACAGGATCCTGGAGGTAGCTGTTGGCGAGCTTCCTGATCTCGGGCGAAAACGTCGCCGAGAACAGCAGCGTCTGGCGCTCTTTCGGCAGGTACGAGAGGATGCGCTGCAGGTCGGGCAGGAAGCCGATGTCGAGCATGCGGTCGGCTTCGTCGAGCACGACGTATTCGACCTGGTTCAGCACCGCGTTCTTGGCCTCGATGTGGTCGAGCAAGCGGCCCGGCGTCGCGATCAGCACCTCGACGCCACCCTTCAGCACCAAGGTCTGCGGCTTCATGTCGATGCCGCCGAAGACGACAGTCGAACGCAGGCTGGTGTGTTTGGCGTAGGTCTTGACGTTGTTGGCGACCTGATCGGCGAGTTCACGCGTCGGCGCCAGCACCAGCGCACGCACCGGGTGGCGCGCCGGCGACATGCTGGCGTTTTCGTGGCGCAGCATCTTCTGCAGCAGCGGGATGGTGAAGGCTGCGGTCTTACCGGTGCCGGTTTGCGCGGCGCCCATCACGTCGCGGCCGGCCAGCACGATGGGGATGGCCTTGGCCTGGATGGGGGTCATCGCCAAGTAGCCGGCGTCTGAGACGGCGCGCAGCAGCTTGGGGTCGAGGGGGAGGGTGTTGAAGAGCGGCGGAACCTCATCAACAACCGGTCGCGCGGTGTCGGCTTCGCCGGTACCACTAGTAAGTGTATTTTGATTCATTGGTACCCCATTATCCGCGAAGCATCGATATCGACCTTCCTCGTCGGGTCGGCGGTCGGAGGATCGGCATCATCATGATCATCTCGTTCGAGGCCTGCTCGACGTTCGGCTCGCGTTTTGGCTTGCATGAAATCGCTAGGTTGAGGGACTCTCTCCGCCGAAAGCGCCAACCGCTTCGTGCCCATAGACATCCCCCTGCTACCCAGGCCCCAAAGGTGAACTGGCGCCTGCGTAGAATACGGCTCGCGGGCATCGTCCTGCGCGTACTTTGCTGCGCACACCACTGCGCAGGACGACGACGAGGGCCCCTCGTGATCAAGCGATGGCCCTGAACTTGCGTTAGCGAGCATGAAACTGACCAGCCCCAAAAAGAGCACCATCCCGACCATCTTGTCCATAGCCTGTAGCGCATTGAGCATTCTGCTTGCTGGGCTCCTCTATGCGGCGCCAGCGTCCGCCCAGACTGCCAGCGGCGTGGTCGAGCCTGCCACCCAACAGGGCGGCCCGTTGCGCCTGCGGCAACCTGTCCTGCCCGAAGGCGCACGCCGGCAGGAGGCCGATCCGACAACAGGTTCGCCAATGCAATTGGCGCCCGTTGCCACGGTGCAAAGGTCCGCGAAGCCAGGCGAGTTTGAGGACTATGTGCGCGCCCAATCCGGTATGCCGGACTTGCGCCGCTTTGGTGTCGACTTGATGTCCGGGCTGGCAGACGCCACCGACTACAACCCGCTGGTTCCGCCTACCTACGTGCTGCGCGCTGGGGATACGCTGGTGCTGACCATGTGGGGGGCAGTGGACGCCGAGATGCGCCTGCAGGTGGACCGCACCGGCCGAATCGTGATCCCGCGCGTCGGGCCGGTCATGGTGTCGGGTGTCCAGTACGGCGATCTTCAGAATGTGATCAAGGGCCGCGTCGGCCAAGTGTTCAAGAACTTCGATCTCAGCGTTTCCCTGGGTGAGTTGCGCGGCGTCCGACTCTACGTCACCGGGTTTGTAGAGCGTCCCGGCGCCATTGTTGTCAACAGCCTCTCGACGGCGGTGCAAGCCTTGCTACGTGCCGGTGGACCCTCGGTTGCGGGAAGTTTCCGTAACATCCAACTCAAGCGTGCGGGTGCGACGGTCGCAAACATTGACCTTTACGACATGTTGCTCAAGGGAGACCGCTCCAGCGACCAACTGGTACAAGCCGACGATGTGCTGTTTGTCGGCGCAGTGGGCGACCAAGTGGCCATCGTCGGCAGTGTGAACCGACCGGCGATCTACGAGGTCCGCAAGGACGAGACCGCCGAAGATCTGCTTCGCATGGCTGGTGGATATAGCGCCGTGGCCGACACATCGCGCCTGACGTTCGAACGCATTGAAGACCGCGCGACCATCCGCATCACCCAGGTAGAGCAGCCAGCGGCGGGCAGCATGCTGCTGGCCAAGGGCGACATCGTGCGCGCGTTCAACGCCGTCGAGGCAACTCAGCCAATACTGCGTCAGAACACCCGTGTGCGCGTCGAAGGCGAGGTTGCCCGTCCCGGTGAGTACATCCTGCCACCAGCCAGCTCGATCACCGACGCCATCCAGGCAGCCGGTGGACTCACGCCTTCGGCCTTTCTGTACGGGACGGAGTTCAACCGCGAGACGGTCCGCGCTACACAGCAAAGGAACTATGACCGTGCTTTGCGCGACTTCGAGTTGCAGCTCACCCGCAACGACGCCACCGCGGGCGCCAACCGAGCGGTCGAGCAGACCAACGCCGGTGCCAACCGGACTTCGCGGCAGGATCTGCTAGAGCAGTTGCGCGCCGTTCGGCCCAGCGGACGGGTGGTTCTGCAACTGACACCGCAGTCCAAGACATTGCCAGATCTTGCATTGGAGTCTGGCGACAGAGTCTACGTGCCCCCCATCCCGTCCACTGTGGGCGTGTTCGGCAGTGTGTTCAGCACGGGGAGTTACCTGTACTCGTCAAGCCGCACGGTCGACGACTACCTGCGCTTGGCGGGAGGGCCCACCCGCAATGCCGACGACAGCAGCGTGTTCATCGTGCGTGCGAACGGCTCCGTGGTCAGCAGTCTGCAGCAGAGCGGCTTCTTCAGCCGCGGGAACCAGATCAGCAGCATGCCAACAGAGCCCGGGGACACCATCTTCGTGCCCGACGATCTAAGCAGGACCACCTTCTTGCAGGGCCTCAAGGACTGGTCACAAGTGTTCTACCAGTTTGGTCTGGGCATCGCTGGCATCAAGGCATTGGGGCTGTGATGCGCACGAGGCATGTAGATGATGCCGGCGCTGAGGCGCCTGCAGGCGGGAGCCAGGACGGACTGGGACTGGATGGCTTGATTGCGACGTCCGCCGCTCACTGGCGGGCATTGACTACTATCCCGCTGGCCGCGGGTGTCATCGCATTCGGTGTGGCAAGCATGCTGCCGCCGGTGTTCACAGCCACCACCAGCATCCTGCCTCCGCAGCAGTCCCAGAGCGCGGTCGCCTCGGCGTTGTCCTCACTCGGCCCGCTGGCGGGTCTGGCCGGTGGCGCCGCCGGTACTCGCAGCCCGGGTGACCAGTACATCGCACTGATGCAGAGTGCGACCGTGTCCAACCATCTGGTCGACCATTTCAATCTGATGCCCGTCTATGGTGCGGAGCTGAAGTCTGACGCGCGGCGTGAACTCAACAGCCGGGTGCGAATCTCGCTCGGCAAGAAGGACGGCCTGATTGTGCTGGAGGTCGACGACACTGACCCCAAGCGTGCCGCCGATATGGCCAACCGCTATGTCGACGAACTGCGTGCGCTCACGGCCAAGCTCGACGTGACCGAAGCCCAACAGCGGCGAGCCTTCTTCGGCACGCAGTTGGAGCGCACCCGCGATGGTCTGGCCAAGGCCCAGCAGGCCCTGCAAACCAGCGGCTTCAACCCCAACACGCTGCGCGCCGAACCCAAGGCGGCAGCCGATGTCTACGCCAAGCTGCGTGCGGAGATCACCGCGTCCGATATCCGGCTGGCGGCGCTGCGCCAGATACTGTTGGACAACACACCTGAAGTGCAGCGTGAGCTGTCCACGCTGCGCGCCCTTCGCGACCAGTTGCAGCAGGCCGAACAGCCCAGCGAAGGCGCGGGCCCCGACTACATTGGCCGCTACCGCGAGTTCCGTTACCAGGAGACGCTGTTCGAGTTGTTCGCTCGCCAGTACGAACTGGCTCGCGTCGACGAAGCCAAGGAGGGCAACCTATTCCAGGTGATTGATCCGGCCACCCCACCGGAACGCAAGTCCAAACCCAAGCGTGCCACCCTGGCCTTGGGGGTGCTTGCAGCCACATTCATCCTGGTGCTGACGGTGGTACTGGTGCGTCAATCGCGCCGTGGCACCAACCGCGCGACAGCCGTCGCCACCCAGGCCTGAACACCAGCGGGCCATGCGGCCCTTGTGCAACCTGCCCGGCACCACCGCAACCACTTCGCACACTACTGTGCCTACAGAAGTCGACCATGCAAATCGGACATCGAACCGTCGGCCCGCAGGAGCGGCCGTTCATCGTGGCAGAGGTGGCGCAGACCCACGATGGCAGTCTGGGCAGCGCCCTGGCTTTCATCGACGTGGCCAAGGAATGCGGCGCCGATGCCATCAAGTTCCAGACGCACATTGCGGCCGAGGAGAGCACCGCTGCAGAGCCCTGGCGCGTGCGCTTCAGCAAACAGGATGTCACGCGCTTTGACTACTGGAAGCGCATGGAATTCACTCGCGCCCAGTGGGGCGAGCTGAAGGCCCATGCCGATGCAGTGGGCATCACCTTCATGAGCTCACCGTTCTCGTTGAAAGCCTGCGAGTGGTTGCGTGAACTGCAAATGCCAGTGTGGAAGGTGGCCTCGGGCGAAGTACACAACGCGCAACTGCTCGACTGGATCGCGCAGACTGGCGATCCGATGATCCTGTCCAGCGGATTGAGCCTGACCGACGAGACACGTGTATTGGTGCGCCGGCTGCGGGCGCAAGGCGTGAAACTGGCCTTGCTTCACTGCACCACGCGTTATCCGACGCCACCCGAGCAGGTGGGTCTGAACATGTTGGAAGCGTTTATGCAGGAGTTCCCGGACATGCCGGTGGGCCTGTCCGACCATTCGGGCACCATCTATCCCGGCGTGATCGCCAGCTACCTGGGTGCGTCCATCATCGAGGTGCACCTCACATTGCACCGGCGCATGTTCGGCCCGGACGTGTCCTCCTCCCTCACGCCCGAACAGCTGGCGGAATTGGTGCTCGCCAGCGAAGCCGCCTGGAGAATGCGCAGCCACCCGGTCGACAAGGCCGTGCAGCTGGGCTCCTTGTCGAAAGAGCGCAACATCTTTGGCCGCAGTCTGGTGGCAGCGCGGCCCATCGCGGCTGGCGAACTGATCGGGGACGCATCCCTGGCCTTCAAGAAGCCGGGCGGCGGGTTGTCCTATGACGAGCGGCATAGCCTGCTCGGCAAGCGTGCCCGCCATGCGCTGCAGCAGGATCAGGCCATCGGGGTGGACGATGTCACCTGAACGCCTGCTCTGCGTTGCGATCACGGCGCGCCCCAGCTATTCACGCATCCGCAGCGCACTGGAAGTGCTGCGCGACCAGGGCCAAGTGCGGGTGCAGGTGCTGTGCTCCGGCTCAGCCCTGCTCGACCGCTATGGCCGGGTGGTCGACCTGATCCGCGCAGACGGTTTCGATGTGCTTGAAGAGCTTTACACCTTCGTCGAGGGCAACGAGCCGATCAACATGGCGCTGACCACGGCCAACACCATCCAGCACACTGCCTCGGTACTGCGTCGGCTGGCGCCTGACTGGGTGATGACCATCGCTGACCGCTACGAGACACTGGGAACGGCCGTGGCTGCCGCCTATGTCGGTGTGCCGCTGATCCATGTGCAGGGTGGCGAGATCACCGGCAACATCGACGAGAAAGTGCGGCACGCGGTGACCAAACTGGCCGACGTGCACCTGGTGGCCAATGGCCAGGCCGCCGGTCGATTGCGGCGCATGGGCGAACAACCCGACACCATCCATGTCACTGGCTGCCCCTCGATCGACCTGGCGCGCGAAGCGCTGAACATGCCCTTCGATGCGGTGCAGCAGGCAATCGACGGCCTGGGCGTTGGTGCCCCGATCAACTTGCGCCAGGACTTCATCGTGGTGCTGCAGCACCCCGAGACCGACAGCTACGACCAGAGCTACGTGCGCATGCAGGCCACGCTGGATGCAGTGGCCGACATCGGCATGCCCACGCTGGTGTTCTGGCCCAACGTGGACGCCGGCTCGGACGCCACCTCCAAGGCCATCCGTGTGTTTCGGGAGTCGGGCCGCTTTGCCGGCGCCCACTATATGAAGAACCTGGAAGGCCACCTGTTCCTGCAGTTGCTCAGCCACTGTCGCTGCCTGGTGGGCAATTCCAGCGTGGGCATCCGCGAGAGCGCCTACCTGGGCACGCCCGTGGTCAACCTGGGTCACCGCCAACTGGGCCGCGAGCGTGGCCAGAACGTGCTGGATGTCGACTACGACCGCCAGGCCATCCGCGCGGCGATCCAGCGGCAATTGCAGGCCGGCCGATACACGTCGTCCGCGTTGTATGGCGACGGCCATGCCGGCGCGCAGATCGCCCAGGTCGTGCAGGGCCTGGGCCGCACGTCGATTTCCAAGCGATTCCATGAAGCCTGAGATCCTTGGCCTGGTGCCCGCGCGCGGCGGCTCCAAGGGCGTGCCTTTGAAGAACCGCCGCCTGGTTGCCGGCAAACCGCTGATCCAGTACACCCTGGACGCTGCGATGCAGTCACAGGCCCTGACGCAGATCGTGGTCAGCACCGACGACCCTGTGGTCGCCGACATCGCCCGCCGTGCAGGCGTGGCGGTGGTGGAGCGGCCGGCCAACATCGCTGGCGACACCAGTCCGGTGATCGACGCCGTGCGCCATGCGGTGCAGGTGCTGCAGCAGCGTGGGCAGCCGGCACTGCAGGGCATCGTGCTGCTGCAGCCCACCGCGCCACTGCGCACGGCAGGCGACATCGACGCAAGCGTACAGCTGTTTCTGAAGGGGGGCCTGAACCCGGTGTGCAGCGTCAGCCAGTGTGAGGACAACCATCCAGCACGCATGTACAAACTCGGTGCCGACGGCCACTTGGCGTCGCTGATGCCGGAGCTGGCCAGCCTGCGCCGACAGGACCTGCCCGCGGTGTACCACCGCAACGGCGCGATGTACGTGTTCGGCCAGCGCGAACTGGCACTGGGAACCATCATCTGCCCGTCGATGACGCCGTATGTGATGGGCGCACAGCAATCCCTGAACGTCGACACCGAGTTCGACCTGCTGGTGCTGCAAGCGGTGCTGTCACAAGGCGCCGAGACCGGCGCAGCCGCTGTCTGATGACCGCGATCCTGCTCAACGAGCCCGCGGGCTTTCCGCCAGAGGCCGTGCAGCGCCTGGCCAAGCTGGGCCCAGTGTACCGTGCCGACCAACTGTATCCGGCCGAGGCCATTACGGCGGTTCTGGTGCGACTGCGCGAGAAGATCGGAGCGGAATTCCTGCAGCGCCACCCTGCACTGCGCTGGGTGGTCAGCCCCACCACCGGCGTTGACCACCTGGACTTGGCGCGCTTTGAACAGGCCGGTGTGCAAGTGATCTGCCTGCGCGGCCGCACCGCCTTCCTCGACCACATCCATGCCACGGCCGAGCACACGCTGGCGCTGCTGCTGGCGCTGGTGCGCCACATCCCGGCAGCCGTGCAGGACGTCAGCCGCGGCGCCTGGAACCGCTACCCTTTCCAGGGCAGCGAACTGCACGGCAAGACGGTGCTGATCTTGGGATATGGGCGCATTGGCCGCCAGGTGCATGCGCTGTACACAGCCTTCGGCTGTCGTGTACTCGCCCATGACAGCGTGGCCGGCAAAGTGCCGCCGGAGCTGCAAGCGCCGTGGCCGGACGCCATGGGCGAGGCCGATATCGTCTCGGTCCATGTCAGCCTTGACGAAGGCACGCGTGGTCTCGTCGATGCCGCGATGCTGGACCGCTGCAAGCCAGGTGCGCTGCTGGTCAACACCTCGCGCGGCGAGATCCTGGACCAGGCTGCATTGCTGGCGCGGGTGGCCGATGGCCGCCTGGGCGGTGCGGCCCTGGATGTGCTGACCGATGAGCCGCAGCCGTTGGACGCTACGCTGCTGCAACTGATTGCGCGATGCGGCCCGCGGCTGTTGATCACGCCCCACATCGCTGGCTTCACCGCCGAGTCGCTGGGCGTGGTCGAGAACCATGTTGCCGATCTGCTGGTTGCGGCTGTACAGGCGGCAGGTTGATGCGGCTGGAGATCGTCGCGTCCGTGCTGTCCTTTGCCATGAGCAGCGCGTTCTGGCTTCTGGCCGCGTTGCGCATGGAACCGTCGAGCTACGGTGTGCTGATGCAGTGGCAGTCACTGCTGATGATCGGGGCGGCGTTCTTTGCCTGGCGCACCCATGACCTGGTGTTTCACCTGCAACGTGAGCACGGCGCGGGGCTGCGCGAGGCCTACCTGGTCGGCGTGCGGCTGGAGCTCATGCTGGCTTGTGGTGGCGCTGTTGTTGCCGTGCTTCTGCTGATTCAGGCACCGCTGCTGGGTGTGGCAAGGCCCACGGCACCGCTGCTGCTGCTGGCCGCCCTGGGCTTGCTGTCGAATATCACCTGCCTGCAGGGCTCGCCCACGGCCTACCTGCGGGCGCGCGCCTTGCACCAGTACATTGCCTACATCGACCTGGGCGTTGTCAGTGCCTGGGCTGTCGCCCTGGCTGTGCTGCTTGCTTCGCCACATCTGCCGCCGCTGGAAGCGCTGGCGCTGGCGCTGGGCGCAGCCTCCACACGGGCGTTGCTGCTGATCTTGGTCGCATGGCGCAACAGCCGTGGTGCTGACATCGCAGATCCGCACGCAGCGCGCCCCGCTGGTTGGCGCAGCATGGCACGCTTTCTGGTGGCGGGGCAGTCGACCCATCTGCTCAAGAACAATCTGGTCTCCATCGAGACACTGCTGCTCGGCCGTCTGTCGGGACCGGATGCCGTGGCGCTGTTCCGGGTCGCCAAGTCCTTCCAGAGCCTGACCAGTGTGCTGCTCAACGTCACGTACCAGCGCGCCTACGCGGCCCTGCACCATGCAGAAGACCATGCGCAGCGACGACAGGTGGTGGGCAGCATGACGCGCAAGAGCCTGCTGATGTGGGCAGGCGCGTTGCCCGTGATCTTTCTGGCTGCCTTTGCATTCCTGCACTACCGCGATCACCCGGCGTATGCGGGCCTGTACCGCGCTGTGGGCCTGTGCGCCCTGGCCGCCCTGCCATTGGCGCTGCAGCAATCCGACTTCGCCAACCTCACGCTGACCAGGCGCCTGTCCCGCATCGTCGCCGCCTATGGTGCCGGTCTTGCCCTGCTGCTGCTGGGATGCGTGCTGTTCCACAACCAGATGACAACTGATCTGTTCATCGGCCTGACCGTGGTCGCCGGTTTCGTGCGTTACGCCGTCATGCACGCCGACAGCACGGGCCTGCCCGGCGGCACATCACCGGAGCGTGGTTGATGCACATTGCCATTGCATTGCCCTACGCGGTGTCGATCCGCGACTTCCTGCACAGCGGCTCTTTGGCCGAGTTGGTGAATGCCGGCGGGTATCGGCTGACGATCTACACACTCAACCCTGACCTGCCGGAATTCGACCAGGTGCGCTCGCTCGGCGTCACGGTCAAGTTGTTTGCGGGCTACAGCGATTCGCGCGCTGAGCATCTGGTCAAGACTATCTATCCGCTGTTCTTCGCGGACCAGTTCGAATACGTGCGCCAGATGCTGACCGAACGCCCGTGGCGGCGTCGTGCTTCGGTCGCACTGGTGGGGCTGCGCAAGCTGCTGGGCGCAGCCCGCAGCCTGCGCGCCTGGGCAACCGTGCTGCTGTGGCTGCACGACAGACGGCGACTGCCACGCGAGTTGGACGAACAGTTCGACCTGGTCGTCGGCACGCGGTCGCTGATCAACTCCTTGGACTATGGCTTGATCGCGGAGGCGACCCGACGCGACATCCCTGTGATGACCATTGCCGGCAGCTGGGACAACTTCACCACCAAAGGCTTCTTTCCGTTTCCGACACGCAAGACCGTGGTCTGGAACCTGAAGATGCGGACCGAATTGATAGACCTGTTCGGTGTCGACCCGGACAAGATCGCCATCGCAGGCTATCCGCGCGCGGAGATCCTGCGCCGCCACACCGAACCGACCTCCGCCGCCGACTACCTGCAAAGCATCCGCATTCCTGGGTATCGACGCTTCGTCCTTTACAGCGCGTCGTACGGGGAACTGACACGCATCAGCCGGTTGCCGGCACCACTCGAGTATGTCGCCATCCGGTCGGTCTGCGAGCAGTTGGTGCGGACGCTGCCGGAGGACACTTGCGTGCTGATTCGCTTGCACCCGTTCTCGAAGGAGGACGACCAGGCTTGCTTTGCGGGACTGAACCGGTGCCATGTGTTTGTGCCTGGCCGGCAAGACAAGTTCGTCGAGCGGGTGATGAACGAATCCGACGAACGCCATCTGGCGATGCAGATTGCCTTGTCTACCTGCGTGGTGTCGATGGCATCCACAGTCTCGATCGACGCTCTTTGTCTGGGTCGTCCGATCCTGAACATCGCCTTCGATCCGGTGCCAGGCTTGACCGCCAACGAGAGCATCGTGCGGTTCTACGACTTCAACCATTTCGCAGATCTCGTCCGCATTGCGAGGCTTCCGCTGGCCGCCGATGTCGAACAGGTGTTGCGCTTTGTGCAGCAATGTCTGACTGGCACCTACCAGAGCCCTGTCGATCTGGCGGCGTTTCGCGACTGGTATTTGACGCCGACAGGCAGCCGCTATGCGGTCGTGTTGCGGCAGATCATCGACTCGGTCTTGAACCCTGCCCGGCCAGCGAGCGGTACTGAGCTCGCGGCGCCGTTGCCGGCCACAGCACGCGCAGCACCGACTGCCACCACTTCGACCACACCATGACCGCAACCGACAACGCCAACCTGGTGACCCCGATGAGCGACACCCCCATCACAACCGAAGCGGCGCGGCTGACAGGTCAGCCGCGCTATGACCCGCAGGAAAACCTTGAGTATTGGCCGCTGTCGGCACAGACAAGCCAACGCCAGATCGAGGAGTGGTCACAGGACGAGGACAACTCTGACCTGTACCGGCAGTCGCCGGAAGACCGCCGGAAGTTCCTCGACTACAAGTCGCGCCACCTGGGCTGGGCGCAAAGCGAGTACTACTTCCAGAAGCTGGGCATTCCGATCCGCGGCAAGGTTCTGGAGCAGGGCGCCGGCTGTTTCTGGCTGTCCAGTTATCTGTCGAGCTTCAACGATGTCGACGAGATCATTGGTGTCGAATTGAGCAAAGACCGCATCGTTGCGTTTCGCGACTTGGCGCTCGACCTGTTTCCGGCCAGCAATGCGAGCAAGATCCGCTATGTCGTGGGAGACATGCACCAACTGCATGTACCGGATGGCTCGATCGACATCGTCACCTGCGATGCCGTGCTGCACCACGCGGACAACTTGGTTGCTGTGCTGCGCGAGTGCTGGCGCGTGCTGAAGCCGGGCGGCTGGTTCATTGCACTTCGCGAGCCCACGATCTCGACGCTGCGCCTGAAGCCGCCGCAGTTCCACTCGCGCTACCCGGAGGACGGCACGGCGATGTACTACTACGTCGACGGGTGGAAGAGCGCCTTCCTGAACGGCTGGTTCCAGAACATCAAGGTCCAGCACTTCATGGAGTACGGCCTGATCCGCGGCCGCCCCGTGCCGTGGATCGCCCGCCGTGTGTTGCGGGCATTGGACGCCAGGATCCCGCTGCGCTTCTATCCCAAGGTCTGCATCGCAGCGCAGAAGCCTCTCCACAACCTCCAGGGCAGCTGAGCTATGACTGACGACGGCTCCGGTTATTTCTTCAAGGACACGCACTACTCCGACGTACTGAAGACACGCTTGAAGGACGGCGTGGAGATGGACTCCGCCCGTGCCATGGCGGGCTATCTGCAGTCGAACTGCAGCGGCGACCTGCGCATCCTCGATTTTGGCGGTGGACCCGGCCACTACTTCCCGGTGATAGCCCGCACCTACACAGGTGGACGTCTGGCGTACCACAGCGTCGACATCGATGAGACCCATGTGCAGTTCGGGCAGGACCATTTCCACGGCCATGACGGCGTGTCGTTTGCAGTTGGTTCCGTGCTTGAGCCGGGCGCGTCCCATACCAACCAGAACTGCATCATCTCGGCCAACACGCTGCCACACGTTCAAAGCGTGCAGCCGCTGCTGCACTACGTCCGTGACAACGCTTCGATCGAGTACGTCGTCTTCCGAATGCTGATTGGCAACGAATGTGTGCAGATCAAGAAGCACCTGCTGGAGGATCAGTTCGACGCCATGTACGCATCCGACTTCCAGTACAACAACATCTACACGCTGAAGTATCTGCAGTGGTGTCTCGGTCCAGACTGGCAGCTCGACATCAAAGACGATGTCTTCGACGCAGAGCGATTGCAGCAGCACCGCCTTCCGGCCCAGGACAGCGATCCGTTCTATGCCAACCGCGTATCGCGGCCGGTCGGTCAGATGATCTTCAAGGGCGACATCTACATGCCTTGGCGGTTTGTCATCGGACGCCGGAACAAGCATCCATGAAACTGTTTCTGCTCGCTGTCGGTGACCGCACGCGTGCCAGTTCCCGGCTGCGCGTGTGGGACCACATCAACTGGTTGACCCAGCAAGGCCACCAGGTGCGGGCGTGCTATGTCATGCCACCTGGCGTCCACCAGCTGACGGCAGCAGTCGCCTGGCGCATCTTGCGCCAGTGGCCCATCTGGGTCTGGCATTTGCTGTGGGCGGACCGCATCGTGGTTCAGGAGGCCCTGCTGCTGGCACCGGCGCTGTGGCTCAAGCGGCTGGGTAAACGTCGGCGATGCGTGTTTGACTTCTCGGACCCTGTCGACACCATCGGCGCAGGCTGGCGAAATCGGCTGCAAAAGCTGGGGTTCGCCTGGACCACGGGGGCCGCCGATCATGTGATCGTTGAGAACTCCGCCTATGTGCCCGAACTGCGCAAGCGCGGGCTGGCGGTGTCCCACTACTACGGCCCGGTGGATGTGGATCGCTACCAGGCCAGCGCGGCAGTGCTGCCTGCGGCAGCCCCCGATCAACCTCTGCGCGTGGGCTGGACGGGCAGCCCGGGCACACTGGCCTTCATTACCCCATTGTTTGCTGCTCTGGATGCGGCTGCTTCCCTCAGACCCGTCGAGCTCATGTTGATCGGGGTGACCAGCTTGGAGCATGACTTCAAGCATCTCTCGGTGACGCTTGTGCCTTGGACCGAGGCCAAGGAGTTCGAACTGGTGCCGACGTTCGATCTCGGCCTGTTTGCGCTGGATGGCTCGGCGAGATCAGGACGACGCGGCGCTGGCAAGCTCTTTGTCTACATGGCGGCTGGTGTACCGTTTGTAGCCACCAGATTCGGAATTGCCGACGATGTCATGCGAGAGTTCGGCGTTGGCTACGGCGTCGATTCGCCGGACCAGTGGCAGCAGGTGCTGGTGCGCGCCATCAGCGATGACCAGGGCCGTCAACGCATGCGCCGAGAAGGCGCCAGCCACGCGAACCTTCGGCTGTCGTATGGTGCCTACCGCAGGGGCCTCGCGGCCGTGCTGGCCTGAAGTGCGTCAACCGATAGGCAACCGCATCTGACATGGTCACGCTCGCCGCCCTTTCGGTGTTGGTACTCGGCGTTTTGCTCGCGCGCACGATATGGCCTTACAGGCTCAATCCCATCCTGATTGGCGTACTGATCTGGGCCCCGGCAGTTCTGTTGTCCACGCTGCCGCGTGAGTTCAATCTGCCAATCTACAGCCACCTCAATCGCGACATCGGCCTGGGCGTCACAGCGGCAATGCTGATCTCGTTCATCTACTTCAGTGCTGGTGTCTGCGCCGTTTTGGCCGTTGTGGGTAGCAGCGGCTGGGACTCACGGCTGCTGCGGCAGCCGGTCAATGTGGACGATGGCCGCATGGCGCTGCTGTTCTGCTTGGGCTTCTTGGTATTCGCTTATTCGTTTTCCCGTACAGGACTGGGCGACGTCGTGAGCCTCGAACCCAATGAGGTGGCAGAAAGCCGACTAAGGCTGCACTTGGGCCCGCTCAGCTTCGTGACCTTGTTTCTCGACATCGGGGCCGTGGTCTTCCTGGCCCGCATGCTCGAGACCCGGCGCTTCATTTATGGGCTGCCGGCGGTGTTGGCAACGGTCTGCTACATGATGACGCTGCAAAAGAGCCCTACAGTCTTCATTGCCCTGTCGGCTGCGTTCCTGTTCATGCTGCAGCCCGCGGCCGCCCGCGAGATGTTGTTCGGCACCCCGCGTCGGGGCCTGACCTCGGTGCTGCTCGTTCTGGTGGTGATTGGTGCCTTGTTTGTGATGAACGCATTGCGTGGCATCGGCGTGATCCCGATGACGACATTCGAGTGGCCATGGTTTGAACAGGTGTACATCTATTCAGGTGCCACAGCGATTCTCAATCTGTCCGCCAGCATCGAGGGCCACGTGCCTCTCGACCCGCCGACCATGGGTCTGCTTCTGGCCAAACCGATCACCTGGCACCTGGTTGACCGCAACCTGCTTGATCCGACCCGCTACTTCGAAGGCATCAACGCGGCCACCTATCTGGTCTATCCGTGGAGCGACTTCAGGTGGGCCGGCTTCGCCATCACGCCATTCCTGACCGGGGTGCTGACCACGCTTTTCTTTCGTATGGCTCTGCGACGCACCATCTATGGACTGGTGTTTGGAGCGATTGCATTCAAGGCCGTCGTCTTCTCGGTGAACACCGACGTGATCTTCGACCCGACAACCCTCATCCAGATGGCGATTGCCTTGGTGGCCCATGCCTTTGCCGCCCGTCGCTGGTCACGTCCAGTGCGGTGGCAGGCGACTTGACCGACACCTCCTACCGTCCCGATATCGACGGCCTCAGAGCTGTCGCAGTGCTGCTGGTGGTGGTGTACCACGCGTTCCCGCACCACCTGCCTGGTGGCTTCGTGGGCGTGGACATCTTCTTCGTCATCTCGGGCTACCTCATCACAGGTCTGCTACTGGAGGATGTACGACAGCGGCGGTTCAGCATCAGCGGGTTCTACCAGCGACGCATCAAGCGCATCTTTCCAGCATTGATCCTGGTGCTGGTGTTCTGCCTGGTGGCTGGCTGGTGGCTCTCGCTCCTGGATGAGTACGCCGAGATCGGCAAGCACGTAGCTGCCGGTGCCGGCTTCGTCTCGAATCTCGTACTCTGGCAAGAGCGCGGCTACTTCGACCAACAGGCAGAATCCAAGGCGCTGCTGCACCTTTGGTCGCTGGGCATCGAGGAGCAGTTCTACCTGCTTTGGCCCCTGTTGCTCGGGTGGGCCGCTCGGCGTCAGCAGTCTCTTGGAAGATGGATCATCGGCCTGATGCTGGTTTCGTTCGGGTTGAATCTCGCATTGGTGTACCGCGATCCGGTGGCGACGTTCTACTCGCCCGTCACACGCCTGTGGGAACTGCTGATCGGCGCAGCCCTGGTCTACTGGCAGCGCGGGCTGAAAGCCCAGGCCGACTCGGCAGGAGGCCACGGCAACGCTGCGCGGTTGACTCGGCTGGTCATGGACTACCCCACGGCCTGTTCTCTGTTTGGCGGTGCGCTCTTGGTCGCTGCGGCGCTGCAAATGTCGCCAGACAAGGCGTTTCCTGGCGCCTGGGCCTTGATGCCGACCCTGGGTGCAGCGCTGGTGATCGCCGCCGGTCCTCAAGCATTGGCCAATAGACGCTTGCTGTCCAGCCGGCCTGCAGTCGCCATCGGCTTGATCAGCTTCCCCCTCTACCTGTGGCATTGGCCACTGCTGGTCTTCTACCGCAACAGTGTGGAGCAAGCTCAGACCCTGAGCCTGCTGGTAGTGGTGGCGTTGTCCGGACTGTTGGCCTGGGCCACTTTCCGTTGGCTGGAACAGCCAGTGAGGAGGGCCAGGCGGATTCGGCTGCCTGTGACGTTGCTGCTCGTGGGCTGCGCGGCCGTTGGCGTGATCGGATTTGTGATCATGAAAGTCGATGGCGTCGGCTTGCGTGCCAAGGTCTCCAACAATCCCAGGGTGAATTCCCTGATAGGCACGGCGAAGTGGGAATACTCGAAAAATGCCGTCTGCAGTCGAGGCAATCCAGACTACAAGGGCCTGTTCTGCATCCAGAGTCACGAGCGCCCACCCACGCTGCTGCTCCTGGGCAACAGCTATGCCAACCACCTCTACCCAGGACTGGCGAACCATCCCTCTCTGGGTCGCCACGTGCTGCTTGACATCGGCACCTGCGAACCGTCTGGGGTGATGGGGAGCGACCGGTCCGATTGCGCTGTGCAAGATGCCGTGATCCGGGCCAATCCATCGTTGCGCTTTGCCATCCTCAACTCAAGTTGGCCAACATTTGATGAGTCAGGGCGGCGGCTCAACACACTGACCCTTCAGCCTGTAGGCTCCCCCAGCTTGCCGCAGTACCTTGATGGATTGCGCCGACGTCTTCAGATGCTGACAAGACATGACATCACGCCCATCATCTTTCTGCCCAAACCCGAGATTGCATACAACATCCGCAAGTGCTTCGGGCGAGTCAGTGCTGCGGCTGACCAGGCTCAGCCTTGCCAGCACGAGAGACAGGTGCTCGACCGACAGCGCGAGCAGTTAGTTAAAGCGCTAACCACGCTGACTGCCGACTTTCCAACGCTGCGTCTGTTCGACCAGAGCCAGCTCTTCTGCAACCAGCAGCGGTGCAACTACCTGCACGACAGGTTGCCGCTGCTGCGCGACAACGGTCACCTTTCGAAGTACGGCAGCGACCTGATGGCAGATCGATTCGTCCGTTGGGCGCGTGAGGCTGTGCCCGACTTGGGGAACGTTCCATGAGCCGTCTGGCAAACGTGGCCGAACTGCGCCTGTTCTTCGCTCTGTCGGTGCTGGTTTCCCACACCATCCAGTTGGCCGGCTTCAGCGACTACGACATCTGGCGCCAGATCCTGTCGTCCGAAGTGGCGGTGCAGGGCTTCTTCATCCTCAGCGGTTTCCTTGTTCTGGGCAGCTACACCAAACACCCGTCCGAGCGTGACTTTTACCTGCGGCGGCTGTTGCGCATCTACCCAGGCTATGTCGTGGCCGTGCTGGTATTCCTCGCCCTATGCCTGACAGAGGCCGCCAGCCATGCCCAGCTGCCGTCGGCGGCCCAGGTGCAACGCTATCTTGTCGCCAACCTGCTTCTGTTGAACTTTTTGCAGCCGGGCCTGGACGGCGTGTTTTCCGGCAACGCCTACAGAGAGATCAATGGCGCGCTCTGGACGATCAAGCTGGAGGTCATGTTCTACGCTCTGGTACCCCTGCTGCACCGCGTCGCACATCGTTGGTCGTTCCGGGCGCTGGGCGTCGGTCTGATCGTCTGTGGGTTGCTGTGGCGCCCAGCGCTGGGCTTGGTGGAGGCGGCTTTGGGGCACCCTCTGCATCAGGCGCTCTTCCACCAGTTGCCAGGTCAGTTGCACTTCTTCGGGCTCGGTGTTCTGCTGTTCGACATGTCACGGCAACCCGCACAGGCGCGCGGCAACCTGCTGGTCCTGCTCGGCGCAGCGGCTTCGGCGCTGGTGCTGGGCGATCAGCGCCTGGCATTGCAGATGCTCCTGCTCAGCGCCTTTGTCTACGCCATCACCTGCCTGCCGCAATGGCGCACCCCGTTTGAACGTCACGATCTGTCCTACGGCGTCTACCTTTGCCACTTTCCCATCATCCAGCTCCTGATCGCCTTCGGTCTGGCCAACCAGGGCATCCTGGTGTTCCTGTCCGCCACGTTGCTGCTGGCCAGCTTGTACGCACTGGCCAGCTGGCGGTGGATCGAAGCGCCAGCGCTGCGCCTGCCAACACACCGGCATCGAACCCAATGAACCTCGGCATTGATCTTCACAACGTCCGCGATGGCGGCGGTGTGAGCTATACCAGCAACTTGCTGGCCGCATTCGACCCGGAGCGCCACGGCTTCAAGGCGATCCATGTCTACGGCGCCGCGGCCGTGCTGGCACGCTTGCCTGACCGGCCCTGCATCGTCAAGCACAGCCATCCACTCCTGTCGCGGTCCTTGCCGCACCGCCTGCGCTTTTTGTTCTTCCGCCTCACGGCGCAGCTGCGCGCCGATGGTTGCGACATGCTCTACAGCCCGGGCGGGCTGTACTTCGGTGGATTTCGGCCGTTTGCGACGATCAGCCGCAACATGATGCCCTTCGAGCCGCGGCATTGGGCGATGTACCCGCTGCTCAGCTTCGACCGTTTGCGCCTGGTGCTGTTGCGCTGGCTGCACACCGCCACCTTCCGCCGAGCCGACGGCATGGTCTTCCTGACCGAGATCGCGCGGCGCATCGTGGGTAGCGCCATGGGCCCGGCGGGTTGTAGCCGTCGCAGCGTCATTGCACACGGTGTGAACCGCCAGCTGTTCGGTCGCCATGGCCGGGAAGCATTGCCGGGGGCGGTCGAGCGCGGCGATCCGATCACGCTCATCTATCCCAGCCGGCTTGAGCCCTACAAGCATCAGGTCGAGGTGATCGAGGCGGTGGCGATGCTGCGCCGCGAGTTCCCGCGGCTGTCAGTCGACCTCTGCGGCCAGGCAAATCCCGGATACCTGCCGCAGGTTGAGGCCGCCATTGCCCGGGTTGATCCGCACGGCGCGTTTGTCCGCTACCGCGGTGAGGTACCGCTGGCACAGCTTCCCGACTACTACGAGAAAGCACACCTGTTGGTGTTCGCCTCATCCTGCGAAAACCTGCCCAACACCCTGCTGGAGGCCATGTCCTTCGGTGTGCCCATCGTCAGCGCCAACCGCCCTCCGATGCCGGACCTGGCACAGACCGCCTGTCTATACTTCGATCCTCAGGATGTGGTGTCCATCGTCGACAGCATTCGTCAGGCGCTGCTGGACTGGCCTGGCACGGTAGGCCGCGTACAGACCGGCCTGGAACTGGCACAGACCTATTCATGGGATCGCTGTGCCGACCAGACCTTCGCCTTCCTGCGCAGCTGCCACCTCACCGGCAGCCGCACCACATCCTCCTCGAACACCTGACTCTTCGCATGAAAAAAATTCTCGTCCTGGGCGGCCTGGGCTTCATTGGCTTGGCGCTGTCACGCAGCCTGATCACCGCTGGCCATGATGTGTGCATCGTCGACAACCTGTCGCCGCAGATCCACGGCGATTTGCCTGCCGTGGATGTCCCGGCAGGCGTCCGCGTGGTTCGGCTGGACGTGCGCCAGCTGGCCGACAGGCCCGAGTTGGTTGAGGACCGCGACGTGATCTTCCATCTGGCGGCGGAGACTGGTACGGGCCAGTCGATGTACCAGATCGCCCACTACGTCGGCGTCAACGAGATGGGCACGGCCGCGCTGCTGGAGGCGCTGGCCAAGTGCAGCCGCCGGCCCCGCCAGGTGGTGTTGGCCTCCAGCCGCAGTGTCTACGGCGAGGGCGCCTACGTTTCCGAGGATGCGCCAGGCCAATTGCTGCAGCCGTTGCCGCGCAGCCGCGCCCAACTCGACAGCGCCCAATGGGAACCGCTGGATGCCCACGGTCGTCCGCTACGCGCGGTAGCCACACCAGAAACCCTGGGCTTCGCTCCGGGCTCGGTCTATGCCGCCACCAAGGCCTCGCAGGAAATGCTGCTTGCCAGCGCGGCCTCGGCGCTGTCGTTCCGCAGCACCGTGTTCCGGTTTCAGAATGTCTATGGCGAAGGCCAGTCTCTGCGCAACCCTTACACCGGCATCATCTCGATCTTCTTCAACCGGGCACGCCAGGGCATGGAAATCCCGCTGTACGAAGACGGATTGGAATCGCGCGATTTCATCCATGTGCAGGACATCGTGCGCGCGCTGCAACTGGCCATCGACGCCGAGCTGCCCAGTGGCGCTGTCATGAACCTGGGCGCCGGCCGAGGCACCTCGGTCAGCCTGCTGGCGCAGGAACTGCTGACGGCCGCCCGCTTGGCGGTGCCGGTGCGTGTGACAGGACAATTCCGCGTCGGCGACATTCGCCATTGCTTTGCTGACCTGAGCGCTGTACGGCACCTGCTGGGCTTCGAGCCAGAAGTCAGCCTGTCGCAAGGCTTGCGTCGGTTTACCCAGTGGGCGGCCGGCCAACCGGTGCATGAGGACCGTTTGGCCCAGGCCACAGAGGAACTGCGCAAGAAGGGCCTGGCCAACTGACATGGGCGGAGCGCCGTCATCCGAGATCCCGCTGCCAGCAGGCTTGCCCCCCCGCGGGCATGTGCTGCTGGTGTCGCCACTCACCTTCAATTACCACGAGGTGATCTGCGAGACTCTGCAACGCATGGGCTACCGTGTCACATGGTGGGACGAGCGCGCCAGCCGAAACACGGTCTACAAGTTGGCACTCCGCCTGATGCCCGGTGTCACCACCCAATGGACCGCAGGTCACTTCCTGCGGGCACTGCGCGAACTCGCAGGTGAGCAGGTGACACACGTACTCGTCATCAAGGGCGAAGGCTTGTCGCGCCAAGTCGTGCTGGCGATGCGCCAGCAGTTTTGCGATGCAGCGATGGGCTACTACCTGTGGGACGGCCTGGACAACGTGCGTGGCGCTCTCGGCATTGCCGATGTCTTCGATTCGGTGGCCAGCTTCGACCCGGTGGATGCTGCAACCCATGGCTGGCACCACCGGCCGTTGTTTTCCAGCTTTGTACAGCCGGGCCAAACCGTACCGCCCGCAGAACCCAAGATCTACGATTGGTGTTTCATCGGCACACTGCACTCCGACCGACACCGTGTCATCCACCGGCTGCGCCAGCGTGGCGGAGATCGCGTGCGAAGTTTCGTGTTCGGATTTTCGCCGAGCTGGCTGATGATGACCGTGCGCCGCCTAACTGACTGGACCCTGTGGACTGCATCGCCAGGTAGCTTGTCGACGGTGCCACTGCCAGCGCGCGAGGTGCAGGGCGTCGTCGCCCGTTCAGCGGCGGTGCTGGATGTGGAGCATCCGCGCCAGCGCGGGCTGACCATGCGCACGATCGAGACACTGATGGCCGGTCACAAGCTGGTGACGACCAACGCGCACGTGACCGACTCCGACCTGTACCACCCGTCGCGTGCGCATGTGATCAGCCGTCAGGCGCCCAGCATCGCCACCGCATTCCTGCGGCAGGCCTTCGAACCGCTGGCGCCTGCCCTGCGCCAGCGCTACACCTGCGAAGGCTGGCTGACCGAATTGGTGGCATGGGCCGAGGCTGGTCGCGGCCGGAGACTTGCAGCGCCCGCCAGGCGCCCCGCCCAGGCCGACCTGGCCTGATACCGAGCACGACACCGCCATGCCGCTGCTCACGCTCGTTGCCACAGTCATCGCAGGGCTGGTCCTGTCGGTCACGCTCACGGGCTTGATGCGCCACTACGCCCTGAGCACCCAATTGCTCGACCGGCCCAACGAACGCAGCTCACACACCGTGCCAACGCCGCGCGGCGGCGGCGTTGCCATCGTTGCAACCCAATTGCTGTTGGCGACGCTGCTGGCGTGTACAGGCCATCTTGTTTGGCCGCTGTGGTCGGCCCTCGCCGGCAGCGGGCTGTTGGTGGCCACGCTAGGTTTCCTGGACGATCGCCGCCCGCTGCCCGCCCGCTGGCGCTTTGCCGGCCACCTGCTTTCTGCCGCCTGGGTGCTAATGTGGCTGGGGCCGATTCCGCCGGTGCCCATGCTCGGGTTCACGGTCAATCTGGGCCTGGGCGGGCTGGGGCTGTCGGCGCTGTACCTGGTCTGGTCGATCAACCTGTTCAACTTCATGGATGGCATTGATGGCCTCGCCAGTCTGGAGGCCATCGGCGTGGCCTGCGGCGGTGCTCTGGTGTGGTGGATAGTGCAGCCCGATGGCGCCTGGCCACTGGCGTTACTCTTTTCAGCCAGCGTGGCCGGTTTCCTGGTCTGGAACTTCCCGCCCGCACGCATTTTCATGGGCGACGCGGGTAGCGGCTTTCTTGGTTTGGTGGTGGCGGTGCTGGCGTTGTGGAGCTCCCGCGAGAATGCACACCTGTTCTGGAGCTGGCTCATCCTGGGCGGCTGCTTTATGGTTGACGCCACCACCACGCTGGTGCGCCGTGTGCGGCGCGGTGAGCGCTTCAACGAGGCCCACCGCAGCCACGCCTACCAGTACGCGTCGCGCCGCCACAGGTCACACAAGGTCGTGACGCTCGCAGTGGCAGCTATCAATGTGCTGTGGCTGCTGCCTTTGGCGGTGTTGGTGGCAATGCAGAAAGTCGACGGTGTGACCGGTGTACTGGTCGCCTATTCCCCACTGGTGTGGCTGGCCTTCCACTACGAGGCTGGTGACCGCGCGAAACAAACATCATGACGCGCACGCCGCGAACAGTGATCATCCTCGGCGCCGGAGGCTTTGGTCGTTCGGTGGCGGATGCCCTGGGTGGCTCCGACGAAGTGATGGTCGCCGGCTTCCTGGACGACCGCTGCAGCGACAAGGCTAGGACGCCGACGCGCGAGCGGGCGGGGTTCCGGTTTGGCATAGAAGCCATGCGCATGCGGCATCGATGCCGGGCCAGGCAGCACAATATCGGTCGGCAGGGCCGCGTCGGCCCGGCGATACAGCGGCAGAGAGACCGTGTACATGACGGAAGCTCCGGAAGTTCTGATGTCGCTCGACGCGCTGGGCGCACAACTGCAGCAGACGCTGCAGGGCCACCCAGCTGCCATGGCCCGTGACATCGCCCTGCTCATCCGTGGCGGGTGCGACCCGGCTGCGGCCGCCTTCCGGCTGCAGCGCTACCAGCGCAAGGTGGACGTGGCCCGCCAGTTGATGTCGGCCTACGACGCCGGCATTCAACGCGCCACCGACCCCACACCGCTGCCACGCGAAGGCTGCCTGGGCATGGCCTGGCTGTTCTGGCGGCAGGCCTGCCAGGGCGCCCGTGCCGACCGCCTGCGCTGGCTGAATTCGGCCTTCAACTGCCTGGACCAGGCTGGCCCGTACGGCGGTGATGCAACCGGTGCCCTGTTGCGGCAGACCCTGGACACCCTGCTGATGGCGACGCTGGACACCGCATGACGCGCCTGCCCCTGACCGCTCTGGTGCATGAGGGGCCAATGTCCCGCGCCTACCTGGGCCTGCTGCGTGCCCAGGGCCACCGGCTCGAGCGCATCGTGCTACTGGTGCAGTCGCGCGACACTGCCACCGGGCGCCCCGTGCTGCCCTGGCTGCCCGCCGTGCTGCGCCGGCCGGTGGCCTGCATGCTGCAGGACATGCGGATGAACCACTGGCCGCGGCAGTTCCTGCAGCGCCAGCGCGCCGCGCATGGCCTCTGGCTGCAGCAGCTGGCCGGCGCCTATGGCGTCAGCCCGGCGGTCTTCGACAGCCTGACCGAGCGACCCGACCACCACCAGTACGCCGATGTGGTGCAGCAAGTGCTGGCTGACGGCCTGGGCGACCCCGCGGTGGCCGCCGCGCTGGCGGCATTGCCCGCGCGCAGCACGGTGCTGTTCACCGGCGGCGGCATGGTGCCAGCCAGCCTGCTGGCCCTGCCCCACTGCCGCTTCATCCATGTGCACCCGGGCGTGCTGCCGGACATCCGCGGCGCGGACGGGCTGCTGTGGTCGCTGCTGGTGCGCGGACGACCCGGCGCCACCGCGTTCTACATGGCGCCCGGCCTGGACACAGGCGACATCATCCAGGCCAGCGACCTGGACCTGCCGCCACTGCCGCCCGGCTTCGCCGACCTGGACCCGGCCACCGCCTACCGCCTGCTGTACGCGGTGGTCGACCCGCTGCTGCGGGCGGTGCACCTGGGGCGGGTGATCGCCTGGGCCCAGGCCACGCATGGCGGCGACCTGTTCAACCTGCCGGCGCGTGCCCAGCAGGCGGACGACGGCCGCACCTTCCACTTCATGCATGCCCGGCTGCGGCTGCAGGCCCTGGCCCGCCTGCAGCCCGTGCCGGCCGCCAGCGGGAGCACGGCATGACGGCGGCACCACCCCGCGCGGTGATCCTGGGCGCCGGGCGGCCGGCCCGCGGGCAGACGCCCGCGCCGCTGCTTGACATGACGGGCCAGGGCCGGGTGCTCGACTGGCAGATTGCCGCCCTGCGCACCTGCTGCCCCGAGGTGCTGTTCGTCGGCGGCTACCGCATCGCCGAGGTGGCGGCGCGCTACCCCGATCTGTCGCTGGTGGTCAACCCGGCCTGGGCCACCACCGGCAGTGCCGGCTCGCTGCTGCGTGCGCTGCCGCAGGTGGGCAGCGCCTGCCTGGTCAGCTATGCCGACGTACTGTATCGCGCTGACCTGGTGGCGCGCCTGCATGCCCACCCTGCCGACACCGTGCTGGCCATCGACAGCCGCTGGCGCGACCGCTATGCCGGCCGATCGGCCAGCGACCGCGCCGCCGCCGAGGTGCTGCAGCTGGGGGTCGACGGCCGCCCGCAGCGGGTATTCGGCCGCGGCGCAGGCGGCCGGCCCGCCGCCGCCCAGGCGGAATTCGTCGGCCTGGCCCGCTTCGGGCCGCAGGCCCTGGCCGCGCTGCGCAGGCTGGCGGCACAGCCCGACGCCGCTGCCTGGGACCTGCCCGCGCTGATCAATGCCTTGCGAGCCGCGGATGTCGACATCGCCACTGTGGACTGCCAAGGCGACTGGGCCGAACTGAACGCGCCACAGGACGTGGTGCACTTCGTGCTGGGTACCAAGGCCGAGACACTGGCGCGGCTGCAGCCCATGGTGCGGCTGTCGCACATCGGCGAGCCGGTGATCTTCACCCTGGTCGACTGGCGCGGCGATGCCGCCGCCTGCCTGGCGCGGGTGCGGCAGACGTTCCACGGCGGCCGGGTGGTGGTGCGCAGCAGCGCGCTGCACGAAGACGGCTTCGGGTCGTCATCGGCCGGCCGGTTCACCAGCGTGCTCGATGTCGACAGCAGCCAGGCCGCGGCGCTGGCCGACGCGGTGGAGCGGGTGGTGGCCTCCTATGGCGACACCAACCCGCTGCACCAGCTGCTGGTGCAGGCGATGGTGCAGGACGTTCGCTTCAGCGGCGTGGTGATGACCCGAACTCTCAGCCATGGCGCGCCCTACCGCATGGTCAACTTCGACGCCACCAGCCGGCGCACCGATTCGGTCACCGCCGGTGATGCGCTGTCGCAGCAGACCCTGTGCATCCACCGCGACCACACCACGCTGCCGGCCGACGCACCGCCGGGCATGACGGCCCTGCTGGCGGCGGTGCAAGAGATCGAGGACCTGGTCGGCCACGATTCGCTGGACATCGAGTTCATCGTCGGCACCGACGGGCTGGTGCAGGTGCTGCAGATCCGGCCGATCGCGGTGGACCATGCGCACTGGCGCGGCAGCGATGCTCTGGTGCACACCGCGCTCGCCGGGGCGCGCGCCGCGTTCCAAGCGCTGCAGGCGCCGGGGCCGTTCGTGCTGGGCGAGGGCGCACCGTTCAGCGTGATGAGCGACTGGAACCCGGCCGAGATGATCGGCACCCGGCCACAGGTCCTGGCCCGCTCGCTGTATGCCGACCTGATCACCGACACGGTGTGGGCGCAGCAGCGCGCCGCCTACGGCTACCGCCCGGTGGCGCCGCAGCCGCTGATGCGCAGCTTCGCCGGCCATGCCTACATCGACGTGCGTGCCTCGCTCAACAGCTTCGTGCCCGCGGCCCTGGATGATGGCCTGGCCCAGCGCTTGGTCCAGTTCGGCATCGACCGCCTGCGCGCCGATCCCGCCCTGCATGACAAGCTGGAGTTCGAGCTGGTGTTCAGCTGCCTGGCGTTCGACCTGCCGCAGCGCAGTCAGGCGCTGGGCTGGACAGCCGCCGAACGGCACAGCCTGCAGCACGCGCTGGCCGGTCTCACCCACGCCGCCGTGGCGCGGCTGCCGGGCGACCTGTCCAGCCTGCCCATCCTGCAGGCCCGGCAGCAGCGCCTGGCGCAGAGCCGCCTGCCGCCGCTGGAGCAGGCCCTGCGGCTGCTGGAGGATTGCCGCGTTCACGGCACGCTACCGTTCGCCCACCTGGCGCGGGCCGGCTTCGTCGCCATGACGCTGCTGCGCTCGGCAGTGCAGGCCGGCCTGCTGACCGCCGCCCAGTGCGCCGACTACCTGCAGTCGGTGTCTACGGTCGCGACACGGTTCCGCGTCGACAGCACGCGCTTGGCCCGCGGCCAGCTACCGCTGGCCGGCTTCCTGCAGCACTATGGCCACCTGCGGCCAGGCACCTACGACCTCACCCTGCCCAGCTATGCCGAGGCGCCGGCGCTGTACCTGGGCGCAGGCGCCGTTGGTGCGGCCCTGGCCACCGATGCTGCCGAGGCGCCACCGCCCGCCTGGCCGGCGGCGGTGCAGCACGGCCTGGTGGCCGCGCTGGCGGACCTGGGCCTGCCGTTGTCGTTTCAGCAGCTCGACAGCTTCCTGCGCCAGGCCATCGCCGGGCGCGAGCAGGCGAAGTTCGCCTTCACCCGCAGCGTCAGCCGCGCGCTGGACCTGATCGCCGCGCATGGCGCCGCCATCGGCCTGGACCGCGCCTGCCTGGCCCATGTGGCGCTGGCCGACCTGCGCGCCGTGGCCAGCGGCGAGCTGGCCGGTGACGTGGCCGACACCCTGCGCGCCCGGGCCGACGAGGCCCAGCTGGCGCATGAGCTGGCGCTGGGCATCGAGCTGCCGCCGCTGCTGCTGCGCGCCGACGACTTCCATGTCTTCATGGTGCCGCCGGCCGCGGCCAACTTCATCGGCCATGGCGCGGTCACGGCCGATCTAGTGTGCCTGGGCGACGCCGATGCCACGGCGGCGCTGCCTGCGCTGGCCGGCCGCATCGTGCTGGTGCGTCAGGCCGACCCCGGGCACGACTGGCTTTTCGCCCAGGGCATCGCCGGCCTGGTCACGGCCTATGGCGGCGCCAACTCGCACATGGCGGTGCGGGCGGCCGAGCTGGCCTTGCCCGCGGCCCTGGGGGTGGGCGAGCTGCGATACCAGCAGTTGGCCACCGCCCGGCGCCTGCGGCTGGACTGCGCCCAGCGTGCGCTGGTGGTGCTGGCATGAGGCGTATCGCCGTGTCGCAGCGGGTGCTGGCAGCGCAACCGCGGGCGGAGCGCCGCGACGCGCTGGACCAGGCCTGGGGGCCCTGCCTGGAAGCGCTGGGCATGCTGGCCGTGCCGGTGCCCAATGCGCTGCGCGATCCGCAGGCCTGGGCCCAGGCGCTGCAGATCGACGGCCTGCTGCTCACAGGCGGCAATCACGCTGGCGGCGATCCGGCCCGCCACGCCGATGCCGCGCCCGAGCGCGACGCGACCGAGCGCCGGCTGCTGGACCTGGCGCAGGGCAGGCGCTGGCCGGTGCTGGCGGTGTGCCGGGGCCTGCAGATGCTCAACCTGCACCTGGGCGGGCAACTGGTGCCGGTGGACGGCCACCGGGCGCAGCGCCACACCTTGCAGCGCCTGCCGGATGCCGGCCCGCTGCTGCGCGGCCTGCCCGACACGCTGGAGGTCAACAGCTTCCACAACTTCGGCATCACGCCCGGCGGCCTCGCCCCTGTACTGCAGGCAGGCTGGGCCGATGCCGACGGGCAGGTGGAAGCCGCCGAGCACCGCCAGCTGCCCTGGCTGGGCATCATGTGGCACCCCGAGCGCGAAGCGACGCTGCGGGCGCATGACCGCCACCTGATTCACTGCCTGTTCAACCCCCAACCACCATGACCCGTGCCGTTATCCTGGCCGCCGGCGAAGGCACGCGCCTGCGGCCCCTGACCGACCAGCTGCCCAAGGTGCTGGTGCCGCTGGCCAGCCGCACCCTGCTGGAGCGCCAGCGCAGCGTGCTGGCGCGCGCCGGCATCCACGATGTGCACCTGGTCACCGGCCATGCGGCCGACCGCCTGGCCGCCAGCGGGCTGCCCAGCTTCCACAATCCGCGGTTCGCCACCACCAACATGGTGGCCAGCCTGCTGTGCGCGCAGCCGCTGTTCGACGGCGGCGACGACGTGCTGGTCGCCTATGGCGACATCGTCTACCAGCCGCATGTGCTGGCCGCGGTGCTGGCTGCCGCCGGCCCGCTGGCGGTGGCCGTCGACCAGGGCTGGCAGCGGCTGTGGGCGCTGCGCATGGACGACCCGCTGGCCGACGCGGAATCGATGCGCATCGACGACACCGGCCACATCCTGGAGCTGGGCCGGCGCGCCTCGGACGTGGCCAGCATCCAAGGCCAGTACATCGGCCTGTTCAAGGTGGCGCGCAGCTTCGCGCCGCAGTTCTTCCAGCCGCTGCTGGACATGGCACCCGACGCGGTGCTGGAAGGCCGCCCGCGGGACCGCATCTTCATGACGGCCTACCTGCAGCACCACATCGACCGGGGCGTACCGGTGCGCGCGGCCTGCTTCCGGCACGGCTGGCTGGAGATCGACAGCCTCGACGACCTGCAGCGCTACCAGCAGGCGCTACAGCAGGGCACGCTGGCCGGCCTCTACGACCCGCAGGCATGAGCTGGCTGCCCGCCGGCGCAGACCATCTGCGCGCCTACCTGCGCTTCCTGGCGCTGGCGCTGCCGCAGCGCCGGCTGGTGGTCTACAGCGAAGGCCCGGCCTCCTGGCCGCACCTAGGCCCGGTGGTCGACGCGCTGCTGGCGCGTGGCGGCGTGGCGCTGGCCTATGTCAGCTCCCACCCCGACGACCCGGGGCTGGCGCGGCAGCATCCCGCGCTGTCGGCCTTCATGGTCGGCAGCGGCCATGTGCGCACCATGTTCTTCAGCGCGCTGCAGGCCGACCTGGTGCTGATGACCATGCCCGACCTGAACAGCTTCCACATCCGCCGCTCGGCGCGGGTGGGGCAGTACGTGTACCTGCACCATGCCCTGGTCAGCTGCCACATGGTCTACCGGCCCGGCGCCTTCGACCACTTCAACACCGTGCTGTGCGCCGGCCCGCACCATGCCGACGAGCTGCGCGCCATTGAGCAGCAGCGCGGCAGCGCGCCCAAGCGCCTGGTGCCGCATGGCTACGGCCGGCTCGACACCCTGCTGGTGGCGGCCGCCACCGCACCGCCGCCCGAACGCCTGGTGCTGGTGGCACCGTCTTGGGGGCCGCAGGGCTTGCTGGAGACGCGGGCCGACGACCTGTTGCGGGTGTTGGCCGACACCGACTGGCAGGTGGTGGTGCGCCCCCATCCGCAGACCGTGCGGCTGGCGCCGCAGGCCCTGGCCTGCGTGCAGGACTGGTGCAGGCGCAGCGGCCGCATCCAACTCGACCTGGGCGCGGCCTCCCATGCCAGCCTGCAGCGGGCCGCGGTGATGGTGAGCGACTGGTCGGGAGCGGCGTTCGACTTTGCGTTGGGCTTCGAGCGGCCGGTGCTGTTCATCGACGTGCCACGCAAGGTGAACAACCCTGACTACACCGCCATTGCCGCCGAGCCGATCGAGGTGTTCGGCCGCGCGCAGCTGGGCCGGGTGCTGGCGACAGACCAGCTGGCGTTGCTGCCGCAGGCCCTGCAGGATCTGGCGGCTCCCGATGCCGCGCGCCAGGCGCGGCTGCGTGATTTCCGCCAGCGCTGGGTGCACCACCCGGGCCGCAGCGCCAGCGCGGCGGCCGCCTGGCTGCTGCAGGCCCTGCCCCCCGGCGCGGGCTGACGGCTCAGCGGCCGCCAATCAGGCGCTGGCGCTGTGCCTCGGCCTGCTGCAGGCGCGCCACCATCAGCGCCCGCAGGCGCTTGAAGTCGGCCGGGCGGGCCGCTGCGAGGTCCTGGCGCTCGCCGGGGTCGGCGGCCACGTCGTGCAGCACGCAGCGTGCGGCCATGTCCTGGCAGACGAGCTTCAGGTCGCCGTCGATCACCGCATAGTTGCCACCGCGAATCGGGCTGAAACGGCTCTCGCTGGCCATGCTCATGGTGAAGACGGGCGCCGGTGCCATCGCCTGGCCCTGCAGCGCCGGCAGGATGGACCGGCCTTCGGCATGCGGCAGCGGCCGGCCACCGGCCACCGCCAGCAGGGTGGGCCCCAGGTCAGCCTGGCCGGCCGCCATGTCCAGTGTCTGGGCGGTGCGCTGGCCCGGCAGCTTCACCAGCAGCGGGATGTGCACCAGCGCCTGGTGCACGCCGTCGCCACCGTGCCCCATGAAGCCGTGGCCGAAGGATTCACCGTGGTCGGCACTCACCACCACCAGCGCCCGGTCCAGGCGGCCCTGCTGGCGCAGTTGCTCCAGGAAGGCGCCCAGGGCGGCATCGGCGGCCATCACGCTCTCGCGGTAGCGCAGCTGGTAGTTGTCCACCACCGGTTGGCGCTCGGGCGGGAAGGGGCCGCCATCGTCGTCGATGTCCTGCCAGCGCGCCAGCGTTTCGCCGGCCAGCAGGCGGTGCTTGAACGGCGGCGGCGGCAGGTAGGGCGCGTGCGGTGGCCAGGTGTGCATCCACAGGAACACCGGGCGCGCCGGATCCACCCGCGCCAGCACCGCCTGTGCCTCGGCATACACGTTCTCGGGCGGGTAGGGGTTTCGCTCACCGTGGCTGCGCACGTCGACCCAGGCCAGCAGGTTGCGCGGCAGCAGCAGGATGGACGGTGCCGACGACCAATCGGGCAGCAGGCCGAACAGGTTGTCGAACTGCCGCGCCAGCGAGGTGGTCGACGCCTCCACCACCGAGTCGTAGCCGGCATGGGTGTTGCGCCGGCGCGGGCTGGCGCCGAGCGCGGCGCTAACGAAGTGGGTGGTGTAGCCGGCCCGCTGCATCTGCTGGCCCAGTGCCTGCTGGCGCATGCCGTCGGGCAGCCGCGTGCTGAAGGTGGACACCCAGTGCGACCACGGCAGCGCGCCCGTCTCGATGGTGGTGGTGGTCGGCGCGGTGACGTTTCCGCTGGCATAGAAGCGCGGCACGCAGGTGGACACCCGGGCCAGCGCCTGCAGATGCGGCATCAGCCCGGGCGCGGCATTGCACAGGCCGGCCTCGGTGGCTGCCAGCGAGTCGATGGTGAACAGGAAGACATCCGGCGCGCCGGCCTGCGGCCGCGGGCGGTCGGGCGCGGGCGCCTGGGTGCGTTCGCCCAGGAAGTGCGGCGGCGACAGCGCCGTGCTGGCCGCCGCCCACAGCATCAGCGCCACTGCCGGCCAGCGCAGCGCATCTAGCGTATCCAGCACGGCCGCCTGCAGCCGCCGCACACCCAGACGCCACAGCGCCAGCAGAAATGGCACGGCCAGTGCCAGCACCCACAGCGTCCGGAAGCCCGCCGCGCCGCCGGGCACCCAGGGCGCCAGGGGTGCCAGCCAAAGCTTGGCGTCCAGCGCCAGTTGCAGCAGCACCAGCAGCAGTGTGGGGGCCAGCGCCACGCTCCAGCCCAGCCGTGCCGCCGCCACGGAACTGCCGCCCAGCCGTGCCAGCAGCCGACTGCCGGTGGCGCCGGCCAGCGCCAGCACGGCGGCCAACAAGGCCAGCAGCATGGCCATCCAGGCCAATTGGTCAGCCAGGTCGCGCCAGGTCAGGAAGAACAGCAGTGCGTCGATCTGCAGCAGGGCGGCCAGTGGCAGCCACAGCACCAGCAGCGCCGCCGCGGCCCGCAGGAACAGGGCGAACCCGCTAGGCGTACCCCAGGCTGCGACCGGCGCGCCCGCAGCGGGCGCGCCCTGGCGGGCGCCTTGCCCCATCTGCCGTCAGGAGTCAGCTTTGCCCGACAACTTGCGCAGCCAGCGCGAGACCGTCTGGCCGATCACGCGCCGCAGCATGATCCAGCCCGCCACCACGGCCGCGAAGAGCGGCGCCAGCAGCTGAAACAGCATGCCGCCGGTGTTGGGGTCGATGTAGGCCAGCGCCATGGTGGGCTGCAGGATGGCGGCCACCAGGAGTGCCCGGATCATGAGGGAAGCATTTGCGTTGGTCACTCGATGATGATACGCCTGCCCCACGCCTGCCCCACGCCTGCCCCACGCCTGCCTAGCCACCCGGCGGCACCCAGGCGACGAAGGCGCGCAGCTCGGGCCGCAGGCGGCCCCCCGGCAGCGGGATCAGCCAGTACGAGAAGGGCGCAGCCACCCGACCGGCGGCGCCTAAGAGCCTAAGAGCCACCCCCTTTCAAGGCCTTCCTGAGGATGCCGCGCTAAGCTCCTGGCTACAAAAGGCATCAAGAACGGAAGACTTGGCAAGCCGTTGTTGAAAGATTCGAGCGTCACGCGCCGGCAAGCGTGATGGCGCGCTTGGCGCTGCCAGGCCACAGCTGGTGGTCTACGACCCGGACAGCGGTTTGGTGTGCGACATCGCGTCCTGCGAGGACGCACACGAGAGCGAGCGAACTGTCGTGATGCCATTGTTGGAGCAGGCGCAGCCCAAGCAGGTATGGATGGGAGATCGGCACTTCTGCACACATGCCATCCTGCAACGCTTGGACCGGGCCGCTGCGGGCTTCGTCGTGCGCGAGCATTCGCGCCATCCGCGGCTGGCTGGGATGGGACGGTGGAGCCGCTACGTGCGCATCGAAACCGGCCGGGTACGCGAGCGGCGCATCGAGCTCGCGCTTGACGGGGATGCCCAGGTGGGAGCAAGGCGGCATGTCCTGGCGATGCATCGAGATCGAGTTGGATGAGCCCACCGAATCCGGCGACAACGTGATTCGCCTGTGGAGCAACCTGCCGGCGAGCATCGATGCGGCCACTGGCCTACAACGTTCTGGCGTTGCTGCAGCGCGTGGTGGAGCAGGCGCACCGGGCGCGCAACCCCGAACTGGAAGTATCGAACAACATCTTGCCGGCCGACCAGGCACAGCGCGGTTATCCACCGCCTCGGGTGTCCCGCTTGCGGACCCAGCCTCACCGCCATGCCGGCCAGCGCCGCGTTGACGTGTGCATCGTGTTCACCTTGCAGGGTCTGCAGTGGTGGACAATCGCGCCCGCATGCCGAATGCACTTGGTACCCACGAGGGCAAGAATGACTTCCACATCCATGCCCTGAACCCGGAAAGGCCGACGCGCCGTGATGCGAAGCTCCATCAGTTCTACGATCGCCTTGAGACTGGCGGCGCTGCCGCCCCGCGACAAGCTGTTGCTCATGGTCGGCGCCGATGCCCTCTTGCTGCCACTGTGCCTGCAGCTGGCCATCGGGCTGCGGCTCGGCGTCAGCGGGCTCGGCGCGTCCACGCTGCTACTGGTGTCGCTTGCCGTGGGCTGGCTGACTGTTCCGGTACTGGCCTATGCCGGGCTCTACCGCACAGTTGTGCGACATCTCGACCTGCGCGTCATCGTGCACGCCTGCGTGGCGCTGGGGGCCGTCGTGCTGGGCGTCTACGCGCTGGCGCTCTTCCTCACTATCGACGTTCTGCCGCGTTCGGCATTGCTGATCTACTGGTTTGTGGCCTTCGCCTACGTCATCACGTCCCGCTTCAGCGCGCGCGCCGTGTTGCGGCGAAGCCTCAAGCGCAGCGACAGGCGGCGCCTGCGCACGCTGATCTACGGTGCCGGGGAGGCCGGCGCGCAGCTGGCGCGCACCATGCAGTTCAGCCTGGACTACGAAGCCGTCTGCTTCGTCGACAACCGGGCAGACCTGCACCGGCGCACGGTGGCAGGGCTCAAGGTCTACCCGCCGGAACGGCTGTCCGACGCGCTGGAGCGCCATGACGTTGACCACATCGTGGTTGCCATTCCGTCGGCCTCTGTGGCGCAGAAGCGGCAACTGATCCGCCAGCTTGAGCCCACGGGGCTGCCGGTGCGCAGCCTCCCTGGCCTCGTCGATCTGGTGGGCGGCAAGGCCAGCGTTTCCGACATCCGCGAACTCGACGTCGCCGACCTCCTGGGACGCGACCCGGTGAAGCCCGACCCGGCGCTGTTCGCGCGCAACATCGCCGGCAAATCGGTGATGGTGACCGGCGCGGGTGGTTCGATCGGCAGCGAACTCTGCCGTCAGATCATGTCACAGCGGCCGCTGCGCCTGGTGTTGCTGGACCACTCCGAATACGGCCTCTACGCCGTCGACCAGGATCTGCGGCAGCTTGCCCGCGACATCGAGCTGGTGCCCTGTCTGGGTTCGATCCTTGACGATGCGCTCCTGGCCCGGTTGATTCAGGACAACGGAGTCCAGACCATCTACCACGCGGCCGCCTACAAGCACGTGCCACTGGTCGAAGACAACATGCAGCAGGGTCTGCGCAACAACGTCTTTGGTTCGTTGGCGGTGGCGCGGGCTGCATTGGCCCAGAAGGTCGACACCTGTGTCCTGGTGTCCACCGACAAGGCCGTGCGGCCCACCAACGTGATGGGGGCGTCCAAACGCGCTGCCGAATTGATCTTCCAGGGCGCGGCCCAGAGGAATGCCGCTACCGGCGGCGGCACGGTGTTCTCGATGGTCAGGTTCGGCAATGTGCTTGGCTCGTCCGGCTCGGTCGTACCGCTGTTCAAGAAGCAGATCAGTGCCGGCGGCCCGCTCACCATCACGCATCCCGACATCATTCGCTACTTCATGCTGATTCCTGAGGCAGCGCAACTGGTGATCCAGGCCGGGGCGATGGCACATGGCGGTGAAGTCTTCGTGCTGGACATGGGCGAGCCGGTCCGTATCGCGGATCTGGCGCGATCGATGGTTCGATTGGCCGGCCTGACGGAACGCACCCCCGCCCAGCCCGACGGAGACATCGAGATCCAGTTCGTCGGGCTGCGACCGGGGGAGAAGCTCTTCGAGGAGCTGCTGATCGGCAACAGCGTGGTGCCGAGCGATCACCCGCGGATCATGTCGGCCCACGAACGCCATATCGACCCGGTACTGCTGGACAAGATGCTCGAGTCACTGCGCGCCGCCTGCGAGGTGAACGAGGGCGCGGCGATGCTCCGCCAGATCCGCAACCTGGTACCGGAGTTCCGTCCAGCCGAGGACGTCAACCGCGAAGTGGCCGCAGCCCTGCAGGCGCGCTGAAGGATCGGTTGACCAGGGGCTCCGTTTGCAGCCCCGGTCAACCTGCGATGTTCGGCGCAACAGGCGTCAACTGATCGGCGCTGGGAACAGTCAGGATCACCAGGCCAGTTTCCTGTGCCAGTTGCAATGCCCGCTCGCGCTGGCTGGGCGTCGCACCGTCCAGAGCGAGGACAACGTGAGTGGCGCCGAGGATCAGCGCTGGATCACGCAGTCTGTCAACGGCGCCCTCGACCACGACGCCGGCGATTCGCTTGCCATGCAGTTCGGGGTCATCGTCAAGCAGCATCAGTACGTGCCAGCCGTGCCGCAGATGCAGCCCAGCCAGAAGACGCCGTGCGACGAGGTTGGCGCCTACGATGATGACGTAGCGCCGCGTGCCGTCATCGCCTGAGGCGCGACCATGCGCATGTTCCCAGAGCACGCGAAACGCCATCCGGCTCAGCACCAGCGCCAACAACGTGAACAGCGGGTGCAATACCAGCACAGCGCGCGACACGCCCACCAGCTCGGCCATGAGCACACCAGTGGCGCATAGAAGGCCGGCGAAGAAGCAGGCCAGCGCCATGCGCCGGAAGTCGTCGAAGCCGAAGTAGCGCCACATCGCACCACGCACTCCAAAGAACTGGATGGTCGCCAGATAGACCAGCACCACGGCGACGGAGACATAGTCGTCGTACCAGGGCCGCCCCGGCTGCCAGCGTTCGAAACCCAGTCGGAACAGATAGGTCAGGTGCCAGGCCCCCAGCACCATCGCAGCGTCGTAGGCCATCGCCGCCAGCGTGCGCCGACGGAACGGGTGCGAGAGCAGCTGGTCCAGGCGCTGCCAGAGGCCGGTGTCGGTCATCATGCGGTCCATTCTGCGCATCGGCTCCACGGGGGCGAACACGGTCCTGATCGTCAGGCCCAGCAGCCGCAGGTCCGAACGCATCGACGCGTGGTCGATGTAGTTGCCGGCCACGCGCAGCTTCTCCGGCATGATGACCTCGACGTACTCGCGTTCGGGGTCGACCGCCTGGGCGAGCAGTTCGCTTTCGTTGCGGAAACGCAGCGAGGCGAAGTCGGTGATGCCCGGCCGCACGCTGAGCACATGCTGGCGGCGCTCGGGCGAATACTGGTTCACGTAGCGCGGCACCTCGGGCCGCGGCCCCACCAAACTCATCGTGCCGCGCACGACGTCGATCAGCTGCGGCAATTCATCGAGCTTGTAGCGCCGCAGCAGCGCGCCGATGCGGGTGATGCGGGTGTCCTCACCGATCGTGATTTCGGGCCCGCCGCCCTCGCCGGCCACCGTCATGGTGCGGAATTTGAACAAGCGGAACGGCACACCGCCGCGCCCGACACGCTGCTGCCGAAAGAACACCGGGCCCGGTGAATCGAACTTGATCGCGAGGCCAATGACGAGAAACAGCGGCCAAAGCAGTGCCAGGCCCGCCGCCGCCGCGAGCAGATCGAACAGGCGCTTGCTCATGGCCCCGTCAGCACCTCGCGCAGCGCGCTGGCCACACGCGCCACGTCATGCGCGCCCATGCGCGTGTGCACCGGCAGGCTGATCAGACGCTCGTAGGCGTGCTGGCTGTGCGGAAACTGCGCCGGCGCCAGGGTATAGCGGTCGCGCCAGTAGGGCTGCGCATGCAGTGGCACGTAGTGCACGCTGCAACCGATGCCACGCTCGTGGAGGTGGTTCACAACGGCATCACGCGACACCGTGCAGTCGTCGTTCAGGCGCACCGCGTAGAGATGCCAGGAATGCAGGTCGCCTGCGCGCGGGCCGGGCGGCCGCAGCAGCGGCAGCAGCGCCAGAGCCTCGTCGTAGGCTTGCGCAATGGCCTGACGCTGAGCCTGGAAGCGACGGGCCTTCTTCAACTGCTGCAGACCCAGCGCCGCGGCGATGTCGGTCAGGTTGTATTTGAACCCCGGCGCGACGATCTCGTAGTACCAGCTCGGCACCTTGGACGTGAAACGGTCGAAAGCGTCGCGGCTGATGCCGTGCAGCCGCATCACCTTGGCGCGCTTGGCCAGCTCGGCGTCGCGTGTCACCAGCATGCCGCCTTCACCGGTGGTGATGGTCTTGTTGGCGTAGAAGCTGAACACGGTGGCCGCGCTGCCCAGCGTGCCGACGAGTTGCCCGCCGCAGGTGGTGGGCAGTGCGTGCGCGGCGTCTTCCACCACCTTCAGGCCATGTTTTTCCGCGATGGCCAGGATCGCCGGCATGTCGGCCGCCAGCCCGGCGTAGTGCACTGGCAGGATGGCCTTGGTGCGCGGCGTGATCGCGGCTTCGATCGCTGCCGGGTCGATGTTCAGCGTCAGCGGGTCGATGTCGACCAGCTTCACGTCGGCACCCAGGTAGCGCACCACCTCGGCGGTGGCGGTGAAGGTGTGGGTCGTCGTGATGACCTCGTCGCCGGGGCCGATGCCCAGCGCTTCCAACGCCAGGTGCAGGCCGGCGGTGGCGGAGTTGACGGCGATGCAATGCAGGTTCTCGTCGCCCAGGAAGGCAGCGAAGTCCTGTTCGAAGCGGCGGGCCTTCGGGCCCGTGGTGACCCAGCCCGACTTCAGCGTGTCCACCACCTCGGCGATCTCTTCGTCGCCGATCTCGGGCAGTGCAAATGGGAGAAAATCTTCAGCCATGCCGGATTATCGGCCACCCTCTGCCACGGCCCCATGACCCTGTCGCGCCGCACGACCCTGCAAACCTTGTTCGCCGCCGCCCTGCCCTCGGCGCTGCACGCGCAACCGGCGTGGCCGACGCGGCCGATCCGTCTGGTCGTGCCGTTCGCCGCCGGTGGCGGGCCTGATGTGCTGGCGCGCCAGTTCCTGCCGCGTGTGGGTGCGGCGCTGGGCACCACGGCCTATGTCGACAACCGGGTCGGTGCCGGCGGCATCATCGCCGCCGAACATGTGGCGCAGCAGCCGGGCGACGGCCACACCCTGCTCGTCGGCGCTTCGAGCCACATCACGCAAAAGCTGCTGAAGCCGAACTCGGCGTTCGACCCGGTGAAGAGCTTCCGCCACGTGACGCGGCTGTCGTTTTCGCCGTCGGTGCTGGTGGTGGGCGCCGACTCGCCCTACCGCAGCCTCGACGACATCGTGCGCGCCGCGCGCGCTGCGCCGGGGCGGCTGAACTACGGTTCGGGCGGCATCGGCAGCGTCGCGCACTTCGGTGGCGCGGCCGTCGTCAGCCACGCGAAGATCGATGTCGTGCACATTCCCTACCGCGGCGCCAACGAGCTGTTCACCGCGCTGCGCAGCAACGACATCGCGTTCACCGTGATCACCGCCTCCAGCGTGGTGCCGATGCTCGAGAGCGGCAGCATTCGCGCGCTGGCCGTCACCTCGGCGCAGCGCGAGCCCGCGTTGCCCAACGTGCCGACGCTGGCCGAGCTGACCCGCGACGACGACCTCACCATCGTCGCCTGGAGCGGCATCTGGGTGCCGGCGGCGACGCCAACCGCCATCGTGAATGCGCTGCACGCCGCCTTCGTGAAGGTCTATGCCGACCCCGAGATCGCGAAGGCCAACGCCGGCATCGGCGTGACAATGGCGCTGAGCCCGAACGCCGCCGAGTTCGGCGATTTCGTCGCCGCCGAGATGGCCAAGTACGCACGCATCGTCAAGGCCGCGAAGATGGACATCAGCTGAGTTTGCGCAGCCAGGCCAGCCTGTGCGTGCGCAGCAGCGGCAGGGCGTTGAACAGGCCGTAGAGCGACGGATGCACACGGCACACCAGGCGCGCCAGCGGCGGTGCCAGGGTCACACGCGCAACGTCGATGCGGGCTGCGGGGAACAGCGCCCGCACACGTGCCAGCGGCACGCCGCGCACATCCGGGTTGCGCGGGTTGTCGACGGCAAAGTCGTACCAGAGCACGGCGCCGCCGGGTTTGAGCCAGCGCCACATCGCCGCTGCCAGCACCTGCTGGAAACCGTCGTCGAGCAGCGACGAGAACACGGTGGACTGCAGCACCAGGTCCTGGCTGGCATCGGCCAGCGGCGCCTGCGTCGCATCGCCGAGCCAGACCTCGGTGGCCGCAGGCAGCAGCGCGCGCGCCTGGGCATGGCGTTCTGGCAACAGCTCCAGCCCGGTGAGATGCACGGGCGCAAAACCCAGGCGCAGCAGGTCGAGCAGATTGCCCCCGGCGCCGCAGCCCACCTCGGCCAGCCGCAGCGCCGCGAGGTCGGTGTAGCCATGGTGAACCAGGCCGCGCAGCAGCGCCCGCTGGCGTTCCTGCAACATCTGCCAGACCTCGGGGCGCAGGGGGCTGTAGAGGTCGCCGATGTCACCGATACCGCGGCGCGCATAACGCTCGGCGACCGCGCGGGTTTCGTCGTCGTTCATGCCAGCGCATCCAGGAACCGCTGCGCCAGCACCGGGTAGGTGTGGTTGGCCAGCACGAACGCTTGGCCCCGTTCGCCCATCGCGCGGCGTTCGTCGGCGGGCACTGCCGCCAGCCGGCGCAGGCCGTCGGCCACCGCAGCGGCGTCCTGCGGTGGCACCGTCAGGCCGCAGCCGGCTTCGGCCACCGGGTCGTTGCCGGCGTCGACTGAATGCAGCACGGCGCAGCGCGCCATCATGTAGTCCATCAGCTTGTTCGGCGCGATGCCGAAGCGGTAGATCGGAACGCGCTGCCAGCCGATGTAGGCGATGTGCACCCGGGCCAGGAACGACGGGATCTGGGCTTTCGGGATCGGCGGCAGCAAGCTCACGTTCCGCAGGCCTTCGTCGGCCACCCGCTGCGCCAGCCGCGCCTGTTCGTGGCCGCTGCCGACGAGCACGAAGCGCAGCGGTGCGTCGCGCAGCAGGGCCGCCGCGTCGAGCAGCGTGTCCAGCGCGTTGGGCAGGCCCATCGAGCCGGCGTAGCCGACCACCGTGCCCTCGCCTTGCAGCGCCTGCGCCACATCGTCACGCAAGGGCGCGGGCTCACCGCTCCACTCGTCGAGCGTGATGCCATTGGGCACGATGGCCAGCTTCTGCAGGTCGAGCCCGCGCGAGGCCATGTAGCCATGTACCTTGGGCAGCATCGAGACCACGCGGTCGGCATGTTGGTAGGCCGCGTCTTCGGCCGCCTGTACCAGCATGATGAAGGGGTGCCAGCGCGACATGCCCGAGAGCTCGATCGGGCTCAGCGGCCACAGGTCGTGCACTTCGTAGACCAGCTTCGCGCCAGCGTGGCGGGCGATGCGGCGCGCGACCCAGATGTCCATCGGGTAGGTGCTGGAGGCGATCACCACGTCGGGCCGGAACTCGCGCAGCAGCCGCGGCGTGTCGCGCCACACTGCGCGCAGGAAAGCCCAGATGTTTTTCACGCGGCCGAGGCCGTTGCCGGCGTACCGCGGCGTCGGGTACCAGCGGTAGGCGATGCCGTCGATGGCCGCGTCGCCGGGCTGCGGCTGCACCGAGCGCACATGCGAGAAATCGGCCGCGAGCATCTGCACGCGGTGCCCGGCGCGCACCCATTCACGCGCCAGGTAGTACGGCCGGTACTCCATGCCGAGCTGCGGGCTGCCGGCGTAGTGGTTGATGTAGAGGATGTTCACAGCGACTGCAGCCGGTCGATGAAACGCTGCACACAGGGCGTGAACAGCGCATGGGCTTCGACCCAGGCACGGTTGTCGGCGGCGATGGCATCAGCCCGCGCCAGCAGCGGCTGCAGCCGTTCGGCACGCAGCGCCTCGCCGTTGTGCAGCACGATGCCGTTGTCGCCGTCGCGCACGAGTTCGCGGTTGGCCGGCAGGTCCGAGAGGATGGGGATGCAGCCCTGCGCCATCGCTTCGAGCACCGACACCGCCACCGAGTCGCTGCGCGGCAGGCTCAGGTACCAGCGTGCCTGGGCGTACCAGCTGGCCTGCGCCATGGCATCCAGCCTGCCGACGAAACGTGTGGCGGCAGGCGCAGCGCCTTCCAGCGCCGTGCGCAGGCTGCCGTCGTTGGCCACCACGAGCTGCTTGCCGGGCCACGGCACGTCGGCAAAGGCCTGCAGCACCCGTTCGGGCGCGTAGATCGGCTCCAGCCCGCGATTGGCGAAGAACAGGCCATCCGCCTTGGCCGGCGGCGCTGGCGGCATGGCTTCCAGCCCGAAGGGAAACACCATCACCTCGCCGGCCCCGAGTTCACGCATGCGTGCGGCCATCACCTGCGAGTCGCTGGTGGTCAGTGCGCAGGCGCGCAGCACACGGCGTGTGGTGTGGCGCACCAGGGCGCTGCGCAGCGGCGTCACGAGGATGTCGCTGCCCCAGGCCGAACCGACGAGCCGGCCGCGCACGCCGTACAGCCGCTGCGCCAGCCAGGCCAGCGTGCCGTGCGAGGTGAGGTAGTGGGCGTGGATCCACGCCGCGTCAACCTGCCGCAGCCAGCGCGCCAGCCGCGGCAGCTGGCGCAACAAGGCGACGTTACCGCCGGCGGCATCGGGCGCGGTGGCCAGCGCCAAGCGGTGTTCTGGCGGCAGCACGGCGTCGAAGCCTTCGGCAAAGCCGCGGCTGGAGGCCGCCCAGAGTTCGATGCCTGGCACCGCCGCCAACGCGCGCGCCCACTTCAGCAGATGCGGGCTCTCGGCGTCGCCGATCAGCACGTAGCGCATGGACTGGGTGGTGCGTGGGCCGGCGATGGAGACTGCTGTCGGCCCGTTGCTGACGTTGTTTCGTGGCGTGCGCGTGCTTGCACCGTGCCGAGGGGCCGGCGGCCCGGGCATGCGTTCTCCGGCCCACGCTCGCGGGCGACCACGGTCGCGTGGCGCCGATGTGCCATCAACACCAGGTCCATGCGCCCACATTCGGGCGACCGCGAATGGGGCCTGCGCCCGCATGCCCAAGCCGCCGACCCCGCCCAGTGTGTGGCGTTCGTGCAGGCACGCCACCTTGTGTCACAGGTCGGCGGTGGTGTCTGCGGGCGCAGGCCCCATTCGCGGTCGCCCGGAACTCGGCGATGCGACGGCGGGCTTGATGGCAGGGCGGTCGTGCCCTGCAGTGGTCGCCCGCGAGCGTGGGCCGGAGAACGCGGACACCGCCGTCGGCCTGGCGTGCAATGCAGGCACGCCGGCTGCATGCCCAACGTCAGCATGGGCCGCAAACAGCCTGTCGGCCGCCCCGATGTCGCATCGCCCTCACCCGCCTTTCGCCCAGGCGTCGTAGTCCGCGCGCTGGTCCTGATGCGCTTCGAGCCAGTCGCGATCGACCTCGCGCGTGTCGCCAACCACCTTGGCCGGCTGCCCGGCGACGATGGCGAAGTCGGGCACCTCGCCGTCGACATAGCTGTAGGCCCGCACCAGCACCCCGCGGCCGAGGTGGCTTCCCGGGGCCACCACCGAATGCGGCCCGATGAAGCTGTAGGCGCCGATGTGGGTGCTGCGGCGCCGGTAGCCCGGCGGATCGGTGGCGCCCCAGTAGCTGCGCCCGGCCAGCCGCAGCGCCTGGTGGCTGGAATGCGTGAGCAGCGCGCAGTGGGTCGTGATCTGGCAGCCTTCGCCGATGTGCAGGCCGCCCGAGGCGTCGATGAAGTTGAAGGCGCCGATGTAGACATGGTCGGCAATGTCCAGGTTGGCGGCGTGCTCGACGTGGGTGGCGCTGCTGATGCGTGTGTGCGCCAGCCAGGTGCCGTCGGCACGGCGCCAGCCGTAGAGCATGCGCGGCCCGAAGAGCCTGCGCCAGACCTTCTGCAACCATTCCCACGACCATCTCCGCATCAGCGACCTCCGCGCCGCAATGCTAGTAGCTCGCGCAGCGGCAGCCCGGCATGGCGGGCGAAACGCCAGGCCAGCACCAGCACCGACGCGGTGTACGACAGCGACGCCGCCAGCGCCGCACCGGCCATGCCCATCTGTGGCACCAGCAGCAGCGACAGCGTGGCGTTGAGCGCCAACGACAGGGCTGCTACCTGCGCCGGCACCTGCGGCCGGCCGGCGTGGTTGGTGAAATATGCCGACAGCGCCGAAGCGCCGCCGAACACCAGCGCGCCGGGCAGCAGGTACGCCAGCAGCGGCAGGCTGGCGCTGTAGGCGGGGCCCAGCGCCCAGGGAATCACCAGCACCGCCGCCGCCGCGAGCAGCGGCGCCACGAGCAGCAGCGCGCCCAGGCTGAGCTGGACGACACGCACGGTGGTGGCAGCGGCGCGGCTGCGGTCGGGGGTGCCGATGCGGCCATAGACCGCCTGCGTCAACGAGCCCGAGACGAACCACAGCAGTTCGGCCACGACGACGGCAATCGAATAGACACCGGTGGCCGACAGGCCGAGCAGGCGTTCGATGACGAACAGGCCGACGCGGTAGTTCAGCAGTCCGATCAGATTCGTCAGCCCGATGGTGGCGATGAACGGCAGCTCGGCACGCAGCGCAGGCCAGCCCGGCGCCGCCAGCCGCCCGGCGCGCCACACCAGCAGCAGCACGGCGGCGCCGACCAGCACCTTGGCCACGACCCAGGCGCCCAGCACCTGGGGCAGCGTCGCCGCCTGCGACAGCATCGAGGCCGCCAGCCCCAGCAGCGTCAGCAGCGGCGGCGCCAGCGAAACGGCGGCCATCGGCGCCATGCGGCCTTCGCCCAGCCACAGTCCCGCCAGATTCGGCGCCAGCAGCAGCAACGGCGCCGCCAGCGCCAGCAGCCACAGCATCGTGTAGCTCGCGGGGCCGTAGGCCGAGACGGCCCACAGCACCAGCGCTGCCAGCGTGCCCAACCCCAGACAGGCCAGCACGATGGCGCCAAGCAGTTCCCGCGGCTGTTCGCCGTGGTGCGAGACCCGCCGCGCCAGCGCGATGCCGAAGCCCGAGAGCAGCGCCAGCAGCACACCTTCGACACTGGTGAAGAGCGCAAACGCGCCTTGTTTGTCGGTGCCCAGACGCGCGGTGATCGTCGTGATGCCGAGCACCAGACCCACGGCGGCCAGCCGCGACACGAGGTTGATCGCGGTGCCGCGGATCAAGCTCATTTCGTCAGCGTCAGCCGCACGATGTCGCCCAGGCCCAGCAGCCGTGAAATCAGCAGCGAAACCTTGTTGCGCCAGAGCCAACCGTCGCCGGCCACACCTTCGCTGCGCCAGCCCACCACACGCAGGCCGGCACGCTGCGCAGCGCGGGCCAGCGTGTCGCGGCTGAACATCGTCAGGTGCCAGGGCGGCGTCATCAGGTGCCAGTCGGCGCCGCGGCGCTGCGCATAGGCGCTGCCCCAGTCGCCGGTGCTCAGCACGAGGCGGCCACCGGGTTTCAGCAGCCGCGCGGCTTCGGCGAGCAAGGGCACGGGGTCGGGCACATGTTCGATGACGTCCCAGAGCGTGATGACGTCGAACTGGTCGCCGTCGAGCTGTGCGTCCTGCAGCGTGCCGGTGATGACGGGCAAGCCCAGCCGTTCACGCGCGTAGGCCGAACTCCAGGTCGACAGCTCGACCCCTTGCACGTCGTAGTGCGCACGCGCCTCGGCGAGGAAGAAGCCGGCCGCGCAGCCCACGTCGAGCAGACGCCCGTTGCGCGCAATGCGCGGCGGCAGTGTGCGCAGCACCGCCAGCTTGCGCCGTGCATGGGCGCGGCGTGCGGCTTCCTGGCCGATATAGTCGGCGAACACTGCGTCGCTGCCGCCGGTGTAGTAGCTCTCACCGTACAGCGCGTCGAAGTCGATCTGCGACGGGTCTTCGCCCACGTAGACCAGGCCACAGCCTGTGCAGCGCACCATCTCATGGCCGTCCTTGCGGAACAACGGGGCCGGGTTCGCGCTGGCGCAGACGGGGCAGTCGCGGTGCGTCACCGCAAGGCCTGGCGCAGCGCGGCGACCACCTGGTCCTGGTCGGCCTCGCTGAGGTCAGCGCTCATCGGCAGGCTCAGCACCCGTTGCGCGAGCTGGCTGCTGACGGGGCAGCCGTCGGGGCGGCCATGGTGTGCATAGGCCGGCTGCAGGTTCAGCGGCTTCGGGTAGTGCACGGCGGTCGGCACATTGGCAGCCTGCAGCGCGGCCTGCACGGCGGTGCGATCGTCGACCATCACGGTGTACTGCGCCCAGACCGAGTTGCGGTCGGGCCGCACCGCCACCTGTTCAATGCCTTCAAGCAGCCGGCCGTAGCGCGCGCCGATCTCTGCGCGGCGCTGCAGCTCCCAGTCGAAGCGTTCCAGCTTGCCCAGCACCACTGCACATTGCAGCGTGTCCATGCGGCCACCGACGCCAACACGTGTGTGCGTGTAGCGCGCACTCTGGCCATGCACGCGAATCTCGCGCGCAGCCTGCGCCAGGCGCTCGTCGTCGGTGAAGAGCGCACCGCCGTCGCCATAACAGCCCAGCGGCTTGCTCGGAAAGAAACTCGTCGCGCCGAAGGTCGACAACGCGCACGAACGCCGACCCTGGTACAGCGCACCGAAACTCTGCGCCGCGTCTTCTATCACCGCCAGGCCATGGCGCACGGCGATGGCGTTGATCTCCACCATGTCGGCAACCTGGCCGTACAGGCTGACCGGCATGATGGCCCTGGTCTTCGCGCTGACCTGGTCTTCGATCAACGACACATCGATGTTGCAGGTGTCGGGTTCGACATCGACGAACACCGGCTTGCAGCCCGCCAGCACGATCATCTCGGCGGTGGCGGCAAAGGTGAACGGCGTCGTGATGACCTCGTCGCCGGGCTGCAGGTCCAGCGCCATCAGCGCGATCAGCAGGGCTTCGGTGCCGCTGGCGACCGTGATGCAGTGTCGGCTGCCGGTGAAGGCGGCCAGCGCGGTCTCCAGTTCCTTGACCTCAGGGCCCATGATGTACTGGCCATGGTCGAGCACACGCTGGATGCGGGCGTCGATGCTGGGTTTCAGCGCCGCGTACTGCGTTTTCAGGTCGGTGAATTGCATGGGGTCAGAGTCTCGCCGTCGAGGCGGTAACGTTCGCCGGTGGCCGGGCAGGCAGCTTCACCCGCGCCACGGACCGGCAGGTCCAGCCGTTCGCCATGGCGGCTCATCCAGCCGATGCGCCGCGCCGGCACGCCGACCACCAGCGCAAAGGCCGGCACGTCGCGGCTGACCACGGCACCGGCGCCGACGAAGGCATGTTCGCCCACCGTCGTGCCGCAGACGATGGTGCAGTTCGCACCCAGCGTCGCGCCGCGCTGCACCAGCGTGCGCCGGTACTCGGCCTTGCGCGGCACGGCGGCGCGTGGGTTGTGCACGTTGGTGAAGACCATGCTCGGGCCGCAGAACACGTCGTCTTCCAGCGTCACCGCGTCGTAGACCGAGACGCTGTTCTGGATCTTCACGTTGTTGCCGATGACGACATCGTTGCCGACGTAGACACCCTGCCCCAGCGAGCAGCCGGCGCCGATGCGCGCGCCCGGGCTGACGTGCACGAAGTGCCAGACACGTGTGCCGTCGCCGAGCTGGGCGCCGTCGTCGACGATGGCGCTGGGGTGAATGACCGCGGCCATCTCAGCTGTTCCAGCCCGCACCGCGCGGCCCACGACCCATGAAACGGCGCGTTGTGGCGGGCGGCTGCTTTCTGCGCATTGCTGACATTCGTTCGAAGTGTCGTTGCGGGCCGAGGCCGCTGGGTACCGGGCTCCGCTCATGTCCCCCGGCCCGGCTTGCTGCGCAAGCCGGGCCGGGGGACATGAGCGCAACAGGGTACCCCAAGCGCACGCGACCGCCACAGCCCCAACGACCGCAATGGGCCGAGAGCGGGCCACGGCTTCCGAAGCGAGCGCGGGGTGTTCATTTCAGAAGACGAGCGGCAGGCCGACGCGCACGCCGTCGCGTGCGCTGCGGTAGGCGGCGAGCACCACTTCCAGCGAACGCAGGCCTTCGTAGCCGTCGACCTCGGCGTGTTTTTCGCCGCGCAGCGTGCCAATGACGTTGTCGTAGTACAGCGGATGGCCGGGCCCATAGACGGAGGGTGCGGCATAACTCGCGTCCTTGACGGCCGCGTCTTCGGGCTGCGTGTCCTCGAACTCCCAATGCTGGATCTGGTTCACCGCAACGCCGCCGATGCGCACCGTGCCGCGTTCACCCAGGATGGTGATGCTGCCTTCGAAGTTCTTGCCGTGCGTCAGCATCGTCACGTTGATGCTGGCCAGGCCGCCCTTGCGCAGCCGCAGGCTCATCACGCCGGTGTCTTCGGCCTCGATGTCGCGCGCCAGCGTCGCGGTGTAGGCATGCACGTTGTCGACCGGGCCGACCAGCCAGTCGACCATGTCGACGTAGTGGCTGGCCTGATTGAGGAAGGCGCCGCCGTCCAGATCCCAGCGGCCACGCCAGGGTGCGTCGTCGTAATAACTCTGCGGCCGGGTCCAGAAGACGTTGACGTTGACCATGAAGATGCGGCCGAAGCGGTTCGCGTCGATCGCCTTCTTCAACAGCTGCATCGTCGGGTTGAGCCGGTTCTGCTTGACGACGAAGAGCTTGACGCCGGCATCGCGGCAGGCGCGCACCATCGCCATGCCTTCGTCCCATTTTGTCGCCATCGGCTTTTCGCTCAGCACATGGCGGCCGGCAGCGGCGGCACGCATCGCATGCTGCGGGTGCAGGCCGCTGGGTGTGGCGAGCGTCACGATGTCGGCGTCGCTGCCGGCGAGCAGCGCGTCGAGCGATGCGAAGCCGGCGGCGCCGGTCTTGGCCACCGCGGCAGCCAGCGCTTGCGGCCGGTTGTCGCAGACCGCCACGAGCTGTGCGCGTTCGTGGTGCTGGCGCAAGGCCTCGATGTGGTTCGCCGAGATGCGGCCACAGCCCACCAGGGCGAAGCGGATCGGGCGGTCCGTGATGGGAAGGCTGTTTTTCATCAAGCCGGCGATTTTACGGCTGCGCCTAAAATTGCAGCAGATTCAACGAGCCGACATGAGCGAAGACAACCAACTGATCACCGAGCGGCGCGAAAAGCTGCAAGCCCTGCGCGCCGCCGGCGTGGCCTTCCCGAACGACTTCAAGCCGCTGCACCACGCGGCCGACCTGCACCACAAACACGGCCAGGTGGACAACGTCGAACTCGAACCGCAGGCGGTGAAAGCCGTGGTGGCCGGCCGCATGATGCTCAAGCGCGTGATGGGCAAGGCCTGTTTTGCGACGCTGCAGGACAGCACCGGCCGCATCCAGCTCTACATCACGCAGGACGCGGTGGGCGCCGAAGCGCTGGCCGCGTTCAAACACTGGGACCTGGGCGACATCGTCGGCTGCGAAGGCACGCTCTTCCGCACCAAGAGCGGCGAGCTGTCGGTCAAGGCGACGAACATCCGCATGCTGACCAAGAGCCTGCGCCCGCTGCCCGACAAGTTCCACGGCATGGCCGACCAGGAGCAGAAGTACCGCCAGCGCTACGTCGACCTGATCACCGACGACAGCGCGCGCGCACGTTTCGTCGCGCGCAGCAAGGCGGTGAGTTCGATCCGCGGCTTCATGGTCGAACACGGCTTCCTGGAAGTGGAAACGCCGATGCTGCACCCCATTCCGGGCGGTGCCAACGCCAAGCCGTTCGTGACGCACCACAACGCGCTCGACCAGCAGATGTTCCTGCGCATAGCGCCCGAGCTTTACCTGAAGCGGCTGCTGGTGGGCGGCTTCGAGCGTGTGTTCGAGATCAACCGCAGTTACCGCAACGAAGGCATCAGCGTCCGGCACAACCCGGAATTCACGATGATGGAGTTCTATGCGGCCTACTGGAACCACCACGACCTGATGGACTTCACCGAACAGGTGTTGCGCCATGCGGCACGGGCGGCCACTGGCAGCGCCGCCATCAGCTACGCCGGCAAGCCGGTGGACCTGGACAAGCCATTCAAGCGTTTGTCGGTGCGCGATTCACTCGTCGAATACGCCGGGCTGACGCCGCTGGAAGCCGACGACGCCACCGTGCTGCACACCAAGCTGCGCGCGCTGGGTGAAGAACCGCCGGCGCACTGGAAGCTGCCCGAGCTGCAGTTCGGCCTGTTCGAAGCCGTGGTCGAAGAACAGCTCTGGCAGCCGACCTTCATCATCGACTATCCGGTCGAGGTCAGCCCGCTGGCGCGTGCCTCCGACAGCAACCCGGCCATCACCGAACGTTTCGAGCTTTTCATCACCGGGCGCGAATACGCCAACGGCTTCTCGGAGCTGAACGACGCCGAGGACCAGGCGGCACGTTTCCAGTCGCAGGTGGCGAACAAGGAAGCCGGTGACGAAGAGGCGATGTTTTACGACGCCGACTTCATTCGCGCGCTCGAATACGGCATGCCGCCGGCGGGCGGCTGCGGCATCGGCATCGACCGGCTGATGATGCTGATCACCGACAGCCCGAGCATCCGCGACGTGATTCTTTTCCCCGCGCTGCGGCGCGAAGGCTGAAGTGATGGGCGCGCGTCTCGACGACCTGGCGGCGATCGAGAGCGCGGTCTGGCACGAACTGGCGCAGGCGGTGCGCGGCCGCGGCCATGCCTGGCGTGTGGCTGTGCTCGCCACACGCAACGGCGACGAAGCCGACGCGCGCAGCGTCGTGCTGCGCGAGATCGACACGGCGCAGCGAACGCTGCTGATCTACACCGACGCACGCAGCGCCAAGGTGGCGCAGGCCGCAGCGCATCCACTGGGCATGCTGGTGCTGTGGTCGGCCGAACTCGGCTGGCAGCTGCGGCTGCAGGTGCAGCTGGAGGTGGCCGATTCAGGGCTGGCGGTGTCGTCGCGCTGGGCGAAGATCAAGCTCACGCCGGCGGCGCAGGACTACATCTCGCCGCTGCCGCCTGGTAGCTCTCTCGGCAGCGCTCTCGCCAGCACACTCGGCAACGCTCTCGGCAGCACACCCGCAACACCAGCGCCGCAACGAAAGAGCCGCGAGCACTTTGCAGTGCTCACGGCCCGGGTGCAGTCTGTCGACTGGCTCGAACTGCACGCCGAAGGACATCGGCGTGCGCGGTTCGATGCCGGGGGCCGGCGCTGGCTGGCCCCGTGAACTGCTTTATTGCGCTGCCTTGTTGATCACGGTGCCGGCGTAGACCGGAGCGGCGGTGCGCGTAGCCGGCGTACGGCTCAGCGCGAACGAACCGCTGTCTTCGCCGTACCAGGTGGCGGCGTAGTCGGCGTCGCGTTCGGCGCGCACTTCGGCGATGACTTGTTGACGCGTCTTTTCCGACTTCGCCAGGGCCAGCGGGTTGTAGCTGGTCGACCAGGCCTTGATCGAACCGTCGGCACGCGCGGCGAACAGCTCGGCCTGCACTTGCGCGCGGGTCTTGGTGCTGCTGAACACTTGCGTGGCGGTGTTGTCGGGCGTGATGTCGTCAGCGAAGGCGGCACTGGCGGCAACCAGCGACAGAACGGTGATGACGGGGTAGGCCAGAAGGTTGAGCTTGTTCATGATGGGTTCCTTGCAGCATCCGAAGGTTGGAGGGCCGTTGGGTCGGTGGATGCAAGACCGGCTTCGTCCATGGGCTGAACTTTAGGGTTTTCCCTGGACGAGAAAAATGGCCGGCGTGGCAAGGGAGTGTTCTTGGAAACGGAATGATCGCGGCGGACCGCCCCATCCGACTGAGGCTCCGACTCAGGTCTTGACGATGCCCAGATCGAGCAGGCAGCGTGCGGTGTCGACGATGCTCTGCTCCACCGGGCGTGTGGCCCAGCCCAGCACGGCCTGGACGTGTGTTGCGTCCTGATTGCGCACGGAGCCGAGCTCACCCACCACGGCCTGGGCCAGTGGAACGAACAGCGCTGCAACACGCACCAGCCAGTCGGGCACGTTGCGTGTGGTGACCTTGTGCGCCTGGGGCCCCAGTTCGGCGCGCAGCACATCGGCAATCTCGCGCAGTTTCATGAAGCGGCCGGACGCGATGAAACGTTCGCCGGCCATGCCGGGCGCCGTCAACGCCCGCACATGCAGATCGGCAACGTCGCGCACGTCGACGATGCCGAAACCGATGTCGGGGCAGGCGCCCATGCTGCCGTCGAGCAGCTTCTTCACGACGACCACCGAGGCCGAATAGTCGCGACTCCACACCGGCCCCAGCACCACCGACGGGTTGATGCTGCAGAACTCGATGCCGGCGCCTTCTTTCGCGACCCAGTCGCGCGCTGCACGTTCGGCGATGGTCTTCGACTGGATGTACGGCGTGATGCCGGGTTGCTCGAGTTGTGTCCAGTCGGCTTCGGTGAAGTGGTGCACGCCACGGCCGCGGCCGTACGCGATGGCGGCCACCGACGAGGTCATCACGAAACGCTTCACGCCGGCGGCCTTGGCGGCACGCAAGGCCCGCAGCGCGCCGTCGCGTGCCGGCACGATCAGCTCGTTGGCGTCCTTGGGGATGCCGGCCGGCAAAGGCGACGCCACATGCGCCACGTGGCTGCAGCCGGCCATCGCTTCGGCCCAGCCGGCGTCGGCGCTCAGGTCGGCGGCGAAGAACTTCAGCCGGCTGTTGTCCACCGCCAGCAGTTGCCGCACCGTGATTTCCTTGGCCAGGCTGCGCACGGTGGTGTGCACCGTCCAGCCTTCGGTCACGAGCTGGCGGATCAGGAAACCCGCGATGTAGCCGCTGCCACCCGAGACGAGCACGGTCCGTGTCATGGCGCTGTGCCTCAACGGTGCTGGAAGACGGGCTTGCGCTTGTTGACGAACGCGTCCATGCCTTCCTTCTGGTCGAGCGTGGCAAACAGCGAATGGAACAGCCGGCGTTCGTAGCTGATGCCGTCTGCCAGGCCGCCTTCGAAAGCGCGGTTCACACATTCCTTGGCCATCATCAGGCTCGGGCCGCTCATCTGGTTGATGGTGGCGGCAGCGGCCAGTGTTTCGTCGAGCAGCTTGTCGGCAGGCACCACACGCGAAACGAGGCCGGCGCGTTCGGCCTCGGCCGCGTCCATCATGCGCGCGGTGAGTGCCATGTCCATCGCCTTGGCCTTGCCGACGGCACGCGGCAGGCGCTGCGTGCCGCCGGCGCCGGGAATGACGCCGAGCTTGATCTCGGGCTGGCCGAACTTCGCGGTATCCGCCGCGATGATGAAGTCGCACATCATCGCCAGCTCGCAGCCGCCGCCCAGCGCGAAGCCGGCCACCGCGGCGATCACCGGCTTGCGCACCTCCTTCACCGTCTCCCAGTTGCGCGTGATGTAGTTGCCCTTGTAGGCGTCCATGTAGTCGAACGTTGCCATCGCGCCGATGTCGGCACCGGCGGCAAACGCCTTTTCGCTGCCGGTGACGACGATGCAGCCGATGCCGTCGTCGGCGTCGAAGGCACGCAACGCAGCGCCGAGCTCGTCCATCAGCGCGTCGTTCAGCGCGTTCAGCTGCTTCGGCCGGTTCAGCGTGATGAGGCCGGTGCGGCGGGCGCCGTCGCCGCGCACGTCGGTGAGGATCAGGGGGTCGGTCATCGTCGGTCTCCAGAGGAAGGCGCCGCCTGCAGCGGCAAGGTGGTGATCAAGAGGTCCACGTAGGTTTCGGCATCTTGCCGGATCAGGATGCGCACCGGCAGGTACTGCAGAGCCGGCGCCACCCACATCTCGGCCGTCAGGTCGACACCGGGCCGCGGCTCGCGGCGCGGCTTCACGTGCACGGTGTCGATGGCGCCGACCGGCGTGGCCAGGGTTTCGCGCGCCAGGACGTCGTAGGTCCAGGTTTCGACGTAGCGCGGCAAGGCCAGCGGGATGTCGATGCTGCGCCCCGGCTCCAACATCGCCGGCTGCGTGGTGAACAGCCACACCAGCTGCACGAACTGGCTGGCGCTGTCCTGCACACCCTCGGGCCGCGGCACGCTGCGGCCGTTGGGCAGAACCACGGTGTCGGCGTCGAGCTTCAGCGTCAGGCGCCGCGGTTCGCGGAACACGACCTTGAACTCCTCGTCGTAGCGGCTCGGCCGCAGGCCTTGTTCGGTGAGCTCACCTTCGCTCGAATGGCGGCGTGACAGCAGTGGCGCAAAGGCCGGGCCGACGCTCACGTCCAGATGCACCTGGTAGCGGGTACCGGCGAGCAGCCAGTTCACCTGCGCCTGGCCTTCGATCGGGCCGCGGTAGTTGCCGCTGAGCGAATAACTCAGCCGCGTCGACGGCGGCCACGAGGGCGGCGCCGCAACCGGCGACGATGCCGGTTCGTCCACGGCCGGCGCGGCGGCCGGCGCTGCCACCAGCGCCGAAGCGGCAGGCTCGGCCGCGGCAACGGCCACCGGCTCCGGCGGTGGTGGTGGCGGTTCGGGCACGGGCTCCGGTGCCGATGCCGCAGGCGCCGCAACCTGCGGGCGCGGCCGGGCGCGTGGCACCGGCGCGGCCGGCGCGGGTGGCGGCGGCACAGCAGGCGCCAGTTCACGCACGAAGGCGATCTCGATGCGCGCCGGCCGTTTGTCTTTCGCCGCGCCCCAGCCGAACTGCGTGTCCAGTGCCTCGTCGGCCAGCCAGACATGGGCCGCCGCAACCACTGCCGCCAGCAGCGCCAGCGCGCCGCGCTGGCGTGTGCTCAGCCGCCCAGCCATGCCCGGCGCAGCGCCAGCGCGCCTGCATCCGCGGCGTCGTTGGCGGCCAGCGTGAAGGTGGGCGCCGCGGGCGATGCAGCCGGCCCCGGCGGCACGACGCGGCGTGTGGCCACACGCTGGTCGCGCGCCGTCAGCAGCTCGAAAGCAGCGCCGGGCTGCAGCCATTGCCGCGCGTCGTCGAGCCGCCGGATGCGCCAGCCGTCGACCGCCAGCAACTCATCCCCCGCGGCCAGGCCCGCCGCTTCGGCGGCGCTGCCGCGCAGCACCTGCTTGACCTGCACGCCGCTGAACGCGCCTTCGGACAGCTTCAGGCCGAGCACAGCCGCCAGCGACGCCGGCTCTTCGCGCAGCGTGACGGCGAAGGCGCGCAGATATTCGGCCAGCGGCAGCTCGGCCGTGCCATGCACCCAGGCGCGCAGCTCGCGGCGCAGTGCCGGGCCACCGGTTGCCGCGGCGTCGACCAGGGCGTCGAAGATCTGCGTTTCGGCCAGCGGCCCGCCCGCCGTCTGGCGCCACAGCGCCGCCATCACCGCGTCGAGCGTGGCGCCGTGGCGGCGCAGCGCCAGGTCGCACAACAAACCCACCAGCGCGCCCTTGGCGTAGTAGTTCACGGTGGCGTTGGGCGTGTTCTCGTCGGCGCGGTAGAACTTGGTCCAGGCGTCGAAGCTGGCCGCGGCCAGGCTTTGCACCTGGCGGCCCGGCGTGCCCAGCACGCTGGTGATGGGTTTGGCCAGCAGCCGCAGGTACTGGGCACGCTCGATGCAGCCGGTGCGCAGCAGGAACAGCTCGTCGTAGTACGACGTGAAACCTTCGAAGAACCAGAGCAGCGTGCTGTGGTTCTCGCGCCCCAGGTGCAGCGGCTCGGTGTCGCGTGGCCGCAGGCGCTTGACGTTCCAGGCGTGGAAATACTCGTGGCTGATCAGGCCCAACAGGTTGGTGTAGCCGTCGCTGCCTGCCGCCTCGCCCAGCCGCGGCAATTCGCTGCGCGTGGCGCCCAGCGCCGTGCTGGCGCGGTGCTCCAGGCCGCCGGAGCCGCTGTCGGACACGTGCAGCAGGAACACGTAGCGCGCAAACGGCGGTTTGCCGCGGCCATGCCAGAAACGGATCTGCGCCGCGCAGATGCGGCGGCTGTCGGCAAGCAGCCGTTCGCCGTCGAACGAGGGCCAGGCGCCGCTGACGACAAACGCATGTTCGACACCGCCGGCTTCGAAGCTGCCGCGCCAGAACGGGCCTAGCGCCAACGGGTGGTCGATGAGTTCGTCGTAGTCGGTGGCTTCGAACACATGCGGCGCGGTCTGCGCCATCGCAGTGGCCACCTGCCAGCCCTTCGGCAACCGGCCCAGCGTCAGCCGCTGCACATCGGCGCTGCGGCCTTCGGCGCACAGGAACAGGCTGCTGCCGTTGAAGAAACCGCGGCCGGCATCGAGAAAGGCGCCGCGCACCGAGGGGTCGAAGGCATAGACGAGGTAGCTGACCACCAGCGCCGCGGGGCCTTCGCAGGCCGCCACCCAGGTGGTCTTGTCGCGCTGCTCCAGCGCCACCGCACGCCGGCCCTGGCGCGCGCTGATGCCAGAGAGGTGGCGCGCGAACTCGCGCACCAGGTAGCTGCCGGGAATCCACACCGGCAGGCTGAAGCCCTGCTGCGGCGCCGGATGGGGCAGTGTCAGCGTGACACGGAACTGGTGCGCATGGAGGTCCGCAACCTCGACGCGGTAGTCCACCACTTTCAGGTTCCGGGGCGACAACGCGGCAGTCATGGCCGCGCATTGTCGCTGCGTGGCTTACGACTTCTTCGCCGCCGCGTCGAGCAGCTTCTCGACCATCGCGCCGGGAATCGCACCGGGCTTGCGCGTGCCGTCTTCGAAGAACACCGCCGGTGTGCCGTTGACGCGGTACTTGCGCGCAAACTCGAGATTGCGGTCGATCGCCGCGGTGTCGCACTTGTCCACTACCTTGGCCGGCGTGACGCCGTCCACCATCCAGGCACGCCAGCTCTTGACCGCGTCCTTGGCGCACCAGATGTCGCGCGACTTGGTGGTGGAGTCGGGCCCCAGGATCGGGATGATGAAGGTGTAGATCGTCACGTCCTTGATCGCCACCAGGTCGCGCTCGAAACGTTTGCAGTAGCCGCAGTTCGGGTCGACGAAAACCGCCATCTTGCGGGCGCCGCTGCCTTGTTTGATGACCACCGAGTCCTTCAGCGGCAGCGCCGAGAACTCGACCGCGCTGAGCTTGTCGATGCGCGCCTCGGTGAGGTTGCTCATCGTCTTGGTCTCGATCAGCGAGCCCTGCAGCAGATGTTCGCCCTTGGCGTCGGTGTAGAGGATCTCGGTGCCGGCGTAACGCACTTCGTAGAGGCCGGGAATCGGCGTGGTGCGCACTTCGTCGATCTTCGGGAAGCTGGGGATGCGCTCGGGCAGCGCCTTGCGGATCACGGCCTCCTGCGACAACGCGGCGCCGCTGGCCAGCAGCGATGCGGTGACCAGGGTCAACAGGCGGAACGAGAACAGCTTCATGGGATTCCTAAGGGGATTCAGCCGTTCAGCGCGCGCGCGGTCAGCAGGCGCTTGAGCGGAGGCAGGTGGTTGACCAGAGTCAGCCCGCGGTTGCGAAGTTCCTTCAACAGGGGCTGTTCGCTGGCAAACAGGTGCAAAAGAGCGTCGGTGACGTGAGCCATCGCACGGGTCGGCCATTCGCGTTCGCGGGCGTAGCGGCGCAGCAGCTTCTCGTCGCCCAGGCTGCGCCAGCTTTCGCGGCCGGCCAGCACGGCAGCGAGCGCGGCCACGTCGCCCAAGCCCAGGTTCAGCCCCTGGCCGGCCAGCGGGTGCACCAGGTGCGCCGCGTCGCCCACCAGCACCCAGCCGGGGCCGCAGACGGCGTCGGCACGGGCAACGGCCAGCGGCCAGTCGGCGCGCGGCCCGGCCAGCTGCAGCGGGCCGACGGCACCGCCGGTGGCGTCCATCAGCGCGTTTTCGAAGTCGGCGTCGGCCAGCGCCATCAGTTCGGCGGCGCGGGTCTCGGGCACCGACCACACCAGGCCGTAGCTGTGGCCGGGCTGCGGGCGGTCGAAAGGCAGCAGCGCCAGCACGTCGGGGCTGCGGAACCATTGCCGCGCCAGGCCGGCATGGGCCGGCCCGGCCACCAGGCGTGCGGCCACCGCACGCTGGCCGTACGGCAGCAGCGGCATGTGCACGCCCAGCCGTTCGCGTGTGGCCGAGGCCCGGCCTTCGGCCAGCACGGTGAGCGCGGTGGGCACCTCGGTGTCGACCCAGTTCAGGTGCGGCGCATAACGCGCCGCGGTGCGCAGGCCGGCTTCGAGCTCGGCGGCGTCGACGATCCAGGCCAGCGTTTCCGCCCCTTGCGCCCAGGCAGAGAAATCGAGCGAAGCACCCGGCGCGTCGCCTTCGATGTGCATGTCGTAGACGGCGGTGCGGGCGTCTGCCGGCAGCGTGTCCCAGACCTTCAGCGACTGCAGCAGCGCCACCGAGGCGGCGTTCAAGGCATAGGCGCGGATGTCTGCTTGTGCCGCCGGCGCCGCAGGCTGGCCCAGCAGCGCCACCCGCAGCCCCTGGCGCGCCAGGGTCAGCGCCGACGCCAGGCCCACGGCACCGGCACCGCGCACGAGAACGTCATGGGTCAGCATCAGCGGCATTGTAGGGAGGCGTGCACGGCACAATCGTCATCCCTCCACATGACACCTCAGGGAGCGCGCTTGAGCGACATCCATTGCACCGTTGCGCAGCTGTACGTGCACCCCATCAAGTCCTGCGGCGGCATTGCTGTGCGCGACGCGCTGATGATCGAGACCGGGCTCGAGTTCGACCGTGCCTGGATGGTGGTCGACGCCGCCGGCGAACAAGTGACGCAGCGCCAGCTGCCGCGCATGGCGCTGATCCAGCCGACGCTGAAGATGAGCGAGATGGTGCTGCGCGCACCCGGCATGCTGGCGCTGCACATCGCGCTCGACCGCGTCGAGACCGCCACCCGTGTGCGCGTCTGGAACGACGAGGTCAAGGCCTACGAGATGGGCGCGCTGGCGGCGCAGTGGTTCAGCGACTTCCTCGGTCCGGCGCACGGCCCGCTGCGCCTGGTGCGCTTCGACCCAGAGCAGAAACGCCTCTCTGACAAGAAGTGGGCCGGCGATGTCGAGGCCGAAAACGCCTTTGCCGATGCCTTCCCGCTGCTGGTGGCGAGCACCGCGTCGCTGGCCGACCTGAACCGGCGCCTGGCCGAACGTGGCGCCGCAGCGGTGGGCATGGAGCGTTTCCGGCCGAACATCGTGCTCGACGGCATCGAGGCCTTCGAAGAAGACCACATCGACGAGATCACGATCACAACGCCCGAAGGCAAGCTGCGGCTGAAGCTGGTGAAACCCTGCACCCGCTGCACGATCCCCGATGTCGACCCGGCCACCGCCGCCACCGGCCATGACGTCGGCGACACCTTGGCCAGCTTCCGCGCCGACCCGCGGGTGGATGGAGGCCTCACCTTCGGCATGAACGCGGTGGTGCTGGAAGGTGTCGAGCACATGCTGCGTGTCGGGCAGCTGGCGGAAGCGACGCTGAAGTTCTAGCCCGCTGTTCTAGGCCGCCGTCGGGCGCCGCTCCGGCAGCGGAATGAAGTCGGTTTCGCCCGGCACCTTCGCGAAACGCTGTTCGGCCCAGTCGTCTTCCGCCTGCACCAGGCGTTCCTTGCGGCTGGAGACGAAGTTCCAGTAGAGGTGGCGGTGGCCCAGCGGTTCGCCGCCGATCAGCACGACACGGGCGTCGGCGCTGGCCGACAACATCGGCTCTTCGCCGGCTTCGAGCACCACCATCGTGTTCGGCGGCTGCGCAACGCCATCGAGCTCGAACGCGCCTTCTACGCCATACAGCGCCCGCTCGGTGGCCGGCGGCAGCGGGAAGGCGTCGCCGGCAGCGAGCGTGATGTCGAGGTACAGCGTTGGCGACAAGGTGGCCACCGGCGAGGTCAGGCCGAAGGCGCTGCCGATCAGCACCCGCACCTGCGCACCGCCGACTTCGGCCGCAGGAATGGCCGCCGCCGGTGTGTGCGCAAACGACGGTTCGACTTCTTCGTCGGCCGCCGGCAGCGCCGCCCAGAGCTGCAGGCCGTGGCTGCGGCGCGTGACGCCGCGCAGGTCTTCGGGGGTGCGCTCGGAATGCACGATGCCGCGGCCGGCCGTCATCCAGTTGATCGCGCCGGGTTCGATGCGCTGCAGCACGCCGGTGGAGTCGTGGTGCAGCATCGCACCTTCGAACAAGTAGGTCACGGTCGCCAGCCCGATGTGCGGGTGCGGTCGTACGTCGTGGTTGTCGGCCGGGCCGGCTTCGATGGGGCCGAAGTGGTCGAAAAAGAGAAACGGCCCGACCGCCTGGCGTGCCGCCGCGGGCAGCAGCCGGCGTACCAGGAAACCACCGCCGAGATCCTTGGTGTGGGGCGAAAGTGTCGTGCGGGCAGGGCTCATGGGCGCAGTGTAGGAAAATCCCGCCTTTCGCGCGTTGATCGCGTTGTTCGACCCCGCGTCTCCCGTTCCCCCCAGAAAGCCCCCCATGAGCCTCAAGTGCGGCATCGTGGGCCTGCCCAACGTCGGCAAGTCCACCCTCTTCAACGCCCTCACCAAGGCCGGCATCGCTGCCGAGAACTATCCGTTCTGCACCATCGAGCCGAACGTCGGCATCGTCGAACTGCCCGATCCGCGGCTCGATGCCTTGGCCAAGATCGTGGTGCCCGAACGGGTGGTGCCGGCGATCGTCGAATTCGTCGACATCGCGGGCCTCGTGGCCGGCGCGAGCAAGGGCGAAGGCCTGGGCAACCAGTTCCTCAGCCACATCCGCGAAACCGACGCCATCGTCAACGTCGTGCGCTGCTTTGAAGACGACAACGTCATCCACGTCGCCGGCAAGGTCGACCCGCTGTCGGACATCGAGGTCATCCTGACCGAACTCTGCCTGGCCGACCTGGGCACGGTGGAAAAAAGCCTGCACCGCTACGTGAAGGCCGCGCGTTCGGGCAACGACAAGGAAGCCGCGGCGCTGGTGAAAGTGCTGGAAAAGTGCCAGGCCGCGCTCGACCAGGCCAAGCCGGTGCGCAGCATCGCCTTCAGCAAGGAAGAGCGGGTGATCCTGAAGCCGCTGTGCCTGATCACCGCGAAGCCGGCGATGTTCGTCGGCAACGTCTCCGAGACCGGCTTCGAGAACAATCCCTTCCTCGACCGCCTGCGCGAATACGCCGCGGGGCAGAACGCGCCGGTGGTGGCCATCTGCGCCAAGACCGAGGCCGAACTCGCCGACATGGCCGACGAGGACAAGGCCATGTTCCTGCAGGAGATGGGGCAGGACGAACCGGGCCTGAACCGGCTGATCCGCGCTGCGTTTTCGCTGCTCGGGCTGCAGACCTACTTCACCGCCGGCGTCAAGGAAGTGCGCGCCTGGACCATCCACATCGGCGACACCGCGCCACAGGCCGCGGGTGTGATCCACACCGACTTCGAACGCGGTTTCATCCGCGCCCAGACCATCGCCTTCGACGACTTCGTCGCCTTCAAGGGCGAACAGGGTGCGAAGGACGCGGGCAAGATGCGCGCCGAAGGCAAGGAGTACGTCGTCAAGGATGGTGACGTGATGAACTTCCTGTTCAACGTGTAGGTGCTGCCGCGTCCGCGCCGCCACCTGCGGCGTTAGAGTCTGACGATGGCCAGCGACGAGGACAGCTCTCTCGCAGCACCCGCCTGGCGTGTCGTCGCCGGCACGGCGCTGGCGTATGCCGTGGTCGGCTGGCTGGCGCTGCTGCTGGCGGTGCCGCCGGGTTATGCGTCGCCGCTGTACCCGGCTTCAGGCGTGGCGCTGGCGGCGGCGCTGACCTTCGGCCGCGCCGCCTGGCCGGGGGTGCTGCTCGGCTCGTTCGGCGTCAACGTGGTGCTGAGCGCGTCACGCGGCCAGATCGATGCGGCGGGCGTGCTGGTGCCGCTGGCCATCGGCTTCGGCGCGATGCTGCAATGCGCGGTCGGCGCGGCACTGCTGCGGCGCTTCGTGCCGCAGCCGCTGGTGCTGGCGGGGCCGCGCGAGATCGCGATGGCCGGGCTGCTCGGCGGCATCGTCGCCTGCCTGGTGAACCCGACGCTGGCGACGCTGGTGCTGCGTGCCAGTGGCGCCATCGTCGACGGCCAGATGACCGCCACCTGGGGCACCTGGTGGGTGGGCGACACCCTGGGCGTGCTGATCGGCGCGCCACTGGCGCTGACGCTGATCGGCCGCCCGCGTGGCGACTGGGCGCCGCGCCGCCGCACCGTGGGTGTGCCGCTGGCGCTGGCGACGCTGCTGCTGGGCGCTTCGACGCTGGTGGTGAGCCACTGGGACGAAGAGCGTGTCGCCGCGGCCTTTGCGCGCGACGCCGAGCAGATGGCCATCGAAACCGGCGCGCGGCTGCTGAAGCCGATCCACGCCTTGCAGGCCCTGCACAGCGCCGAGCTGGCTGCCGGCGGGTTGACGGCGGCGCAGCTGCGTGCCGCCGCCGCGTGGTGGCTCAGCCAACCACTGGAGCTTCAGGCCATGGGTTACACCGAGCGCGTGCCACGCGGCGAGGTGGCGGCCTTCGAGGCGCGAGCGCGCGGCGAAGGGCTGGTGGACTACCGGGTGTTCGATCGCGAGGGTGTGCCCGGCATCGCCAGCGACCCCGATGTGCTGGCGATCCGCCTGATCGAGCCGCTCGAAGGCAACCGCGGCGCGCTCGGTGTCAACACGTTGTCGATCCCGGCGGCGCGCCCGGCGCTGCTGCAAACACGCGACAGTGGCGAGCCCGCGGCCACCGCGGGGTTTCGCCTGACACAGTCGAACCACGACGAAACCGGCTTTGTCGTCTACCAGGCCCTCTACAGCGATCGCGACGGGCGCGACGGCAAACCCGCCAACCAGGCCGAACGCGCCCGGCGCTTTCGCGGCGTCGTCTTCGTCACCGTGCGCGCCGAGCGGCTGCTGTACGCGCTGTCGGGCCCCGGCAAGGACTACCTGCGCTGGTGCCTGGTCGACCGCGACCCGGCATCGCAGCGGCCGCGGCTGGCCGGCCCTGCGGGCTGCGACAAAGCCGCCGCGGGCGCCTACGACCACCGCCAGACATTGGCCTTTGCGTCGCGACAGCTCGAGCTGCGGGTCTACGCGTTGCCGGGCCAGGTGCCGGGCCGGCAGCAGGCCAACGCCTGGCTGTTTTCGGTGGCCGGCCTGCTGTCCGCGGCGATGCTGGGCGCGCTGCTGCTCACCGTCACCGGCCGCGCGCGCCGCATCGAACTGGCCGTCGACGCCCGCACGGCGCAGCTGCGCAGCGAGGTGCTCGAACGCAGCCATGCCGAAGACGCGCTGCGCGACAGCGAAGCGCGGCTGCGCAGCATTCTCGACAACGTGCCGATCGGCGTGATGTTCCTCGACCCGCAGGGCCGCATCGTCGAGACCAATCCGCGGCTGTGCGAGATGCTGGTGCGGCCGGCGACGGAGTTGCTGGGCCTGCCGCTGGCGAAGATCTCGCACCCCGACGAACACGACGAAAACCAGCGCCAGCTGGCCGACCTGCTGGCGCGGCGGCTCGAGATCAGCCGCCGCCAGCTGCGCCTGCTGCGCGCCGACGGCGAGGTGCTGTGGGTGCGTGTGCACCTCACCGTGCTGCGCGACGCACAAGGCCAGGCGCTGCGGCTGGCGGGTGTGGTCGAGGACATCACCGAACACCTGCGGCTGGAAGCGTCCGAACGGGCGCTCGACCGCGCCGAAGCCGCCAACCGCGCCAAGAGCGAGTTCGTCTCGCGCATGAGCCACGAGCTGCGCACGCCGCTGAACGCGATGATCGGTTTTGCCCAGCTGCTGGGGCTGGACCGCGAACCCCAGCTGGCGCCGCACCAGCGTGAATGGACGGCGCAGATCCAGCGCGCCGGCTGGCACCTGCTGGAGATGATCAACGACACGCTGGACCTGGCACGCATCGAGTCCGGCGCGGTGCAGCTGGCGATGCGGCCGCTGGACGTGCACGAGGCGGTGGCCGCCAGCGTCGCGATGGTGTCCAACGCCGCCCACCAGCGCCGTGTCTCGCTGCAGACCGACCTGGCGCCCGAAGCCCGCAGCGCGATGGGCGACGAGACCCGGCTCAAACAGGTGCTGACGAACCTGCTGTCGAACGCCGTCAAGTACAACCGCGAAGGCGGCACCGTGGTGGTGTCGGCCGTGCTGGGGCCGCCGGGCCAGGTGGCGATCACCGTGCGCGACAGCGGCCTGGGCATGACGGCGGCGCAGATGGACGCGCTGTTCCAGCCCTACAACCGCCTCGGCCGCGAGAACACCGCGATCGAAGGCACGGGCATCGGCCTCGTCATCAGCCGCCGCCTGGCCGAGCTGATGGACGGCACGCTGGAAGCCAGCAGCACCGCCGGCCAGGGCTCGGCCTTCACGCTGCGGCTGGCCGCGGCCGACACCGCCGATGCACTGCCGCCGCAAACGGCAACCGGCGGCCTACCGCCCTACCGCCAGCGCCATGTGCACTACATCGAGGACAACGAGACCAACATCGAGGTCATGCGCGGCGTGCTGCTGCAGCGGCCGCAGGTGGTGCTGGAAGTGTCGATGATCGGCCTCGACGGCCTCAGCGCGATCCGCCAGCGCCGCCCCGACCTGATCCTGCTCGACATGCAGCTGCCCGACATCAGCGGCCTGGAGCTTTTGCGCCATCTGAAGAACGACGACGATGTCGCCGACATCCCGGTGATCGTCGTCTCGGCCGACGCCACCACCGCGCGCATGCAGGAAGCGCTGACACTCGGCGCGGCGCACTACGTCACCAAGCCGGTCGACATCGCGCGTTTCCTGCAGACGCTGGACGACACGCTGGAGACGCTGGAGACACGCTGGGGCCTCTGAGCCTGAGAGTCTTTCGCCCATGCCCGCTCATCACGCCAAAACACCCCTGCTCGTCGTTGCAAATGCTCGCCATAGCCCGAGCTATGGCTGCGCTTTGCGCCTCGATCAGGTGCGTTTTGGCGCGCTGCTCGGGCACGCCCGAAAAACTCTCAGGCTCTGACCCCCGACGGCTACTCGGGCTGGATATTGTGCTGGCGGATGAAGGCCGCCCACTGCTGTTGCTCGGCCTTCAGCGCCGCGGCGAAGGCCTCGGGCGTGTCGAACACCGGCAGCAGCGCCTGCTGCTCCAGCCGTTGTGCGTTGGCCGGATTTTTCATCGCCCGCGCCACCTCGGCGGCGATGCGGGCCACCAGCGGCGCCGGCACCCGCGCCGGCGCCATCACCGAAAACGCCGTGAAGGCCTTGAAACCGGGTGTGCCGGCCTCGGCCAGCGTCGGCACCGCGGGCAGCAAGGCGCTCTTGTCGGTGATGGCCAGCGCGAGCAGCCGGTTGGCGTCGACGTGCGGACGCACGCTGGCCAGGTCGGTCAGCATGAACTGCAGCCGGCCGCCGAGCAGGTCCTGGTAGGCCGGGGCGACACCTTTGTACGGCACATGGGTGAAACGTGCGCCGGTGGCCTCTTCGAGCATGCGCACGCCGATGTAGAGCGGGCTGCCGACACCGGCACTGCCGTAGAACAGCGCTCGCGGCTCGCGCCGGCCGCGTTCCAGCAGTTCGGCCAGGGTCTTCACCTGCGCGGCCGGGTTTGCGACGACGACCATCGGCGCGATGACGCCGCGCGTCACCGGCGCGAAGTCGCGCGCCACGTCGTAGGGCAGGGTCTTGTAGAGGCCCGGGTTGATGCCCAGCGACGAGTTCGACGCCACCAGCAAGGTGTAGCCGTCGGCCGCGGCCTGCGCCACCGCGGCGGCGCCGATGGCGCCGCTGGCACCGGGTTTGTTCTCGACGACGAAGTTCTGCTTGAGCTGTTCGGTCAGCGCCTGGGCGAGCAGCCGGCCGTAGACATCGGTGCCGCCACCGGGCGACGACGGCACGACGATGGTCACCGGCCGCGCCGGCCAGTCGGCCTGGGCCCACGCTGCGGCGGGGCCAGCCAGGGCGATGGTGGTGCAGGCTTGTCTGCGGTTCATCGTGTTTGCCTCCGGCGCTGGATCCCGCATCGAGGGTAGCCTTGGCTGATCGTGGCCGGCCTTTCGGTTTACCCTGACGCCCCATGCAGCCGCTCACGCCCGAGGCCGTCGTCCAGGACCTGGTCGACGCCAACCACATCCTCTTCCACCAGGGCATCGTCGATGCCTTCGGCCATGTCAGCGCCCGCCACCCGGCGCGCGCCGACCGTTTCCTGCTGGCGCGCAACATCGCGCCGGCGCTGGTGACGGCTGCCGACATCGTGGAACTCGACATCGCCAGCGGCGAGGCGGTGGCACCCGACCCGCCGCGGCTGTATCTCGAACGCCACCTGCACAGCGAGATCTACAAGGCGCGCCCCGACGTGCACGCCATCGTGCACAGCCATTCGCCGGCGGTGCTGCCGTTCGGCGTCGTGCGCGGCCTGCGGCTGCGGCCGATCTGCCACATGGCCGGTTTTCTCGGCGCCGGGCCGCCGCTGTTCGAGATCCGCGATGTCGCTGGCGAGGCCAGCGACCTGCTGATCCGCAACCCCGCGCTCGGCGCTGCGCTGGCGCGTTCGCTCGGCGATGCACGGGTCGTGCTGATGCGTGGCCACGGCAGCACGGTGGTGGCGGCTTCGGTGCGGGTGGCGGTCTACCGCGCCGTCTACACCGAGCTCAATGCCAAACTGCTGCTGCAGGCGCTGCCCCTCGGCGAGGTGAATGCGCTGACCGAGGCCGAGGCCGACGCCACACGCAGCACCAACGAAGGCCAGGTCGAACGGCCCTGGGCGCTGTGGAAACAGCTCGCCGAGGCAGCGCGATGACGCTGCGCCACCCTGCCACCACCCCGCAACCCACACGACCTACAGCCTCCGATCCCATGTTCGAGAACAACGAAACCCTGGACGCGGCCCGTGCGCGCAACGTGCAAGACGCGCTGATGGAAGACATCGGCCGCGGCGACTGGACGGCGCAGCTGGTGCCCGCCGGCCGCCGCGCCCGGGGCCACGTGCTGGCCAAGGAAAACGCCGTGTTGTGCGGCCGGCCCTGGTTCGATGCCTGCGTGCTGGCCCTCGACCCGGCCGCCACGGTGGCCTGGGCCGCCGAAGAAGGTGCAACTGTGGCCGCCGGCGCGGTGGTCTGCCGCATCGAAGCCGACGCCCGCGCCCTGCTCAGCGCCGAACGCCCGGCGCTGAACTTCCTGCAGATGCTGTCGGGCGTGGCGACGGTGACGCGCCAGTATGTCGATGCGATCGCCGGCGCTTCGCCCAACCCCAACGGCTGCGCCGTGCTCGACACCCGCAAGACCCAGCCCGGGCTGCGCCAGGCGCAGAAGTACGCGGTGCGTGTCGGCGGCGGCCAGAACCAGCGGCTGGCGCTGTGGGACGGCATCCTGATCAAGGAGAACCACATCGCGGCGGCCGGCGGCATCACCGCTGCGCTGCAGGCGGCGCAGGCGCTGCAGGCCGGTGTCTCGGTGCAGGTCGAGGTGGAAAGCCTGGCCGAGCTCGAAGAAGCGCTCGCTGCCGGCACCACGAGCGTGCTGCTCGACGACTTCACGCTGGACGACATGCACCGCGCGTTCCGGGCCAACCGCGGCCGCGCGCTGCTCGAAGTGTCGGGCGGCGTCGACCTGGCGGCCATCCGCGCCATCGCCGCCACCGGCGTCGACCGCATTTCGGTCGGCAAGCTGACGAAGGACGTGCACGCGGTCGACCTGTCGTTGCGCATCGATGGCTGAGTACCCCGCCAATTTGTGATCGATTGGCGATGTGAGCGAACGCTTCAATTGACCCATCATAGGGCTTTAGCACTCATCTCCGCAGAGTGCTAATATTTGGGAACTTGGTCGAACGACCGGAGTCCTAGATCCCCATGAACACTGCTGCCACCACCGCACTCTCCGTCCGCGATCCGTGGGCCCTGGTGCCGTCCATCGGCAACCTGGACGCCTACATCACGGCCGTCAACCGGCTGCCGATGCTGACGCCGCAGGAAGAGAAGTCCTTCGCCGAACGCCTGCAGCAGCACGGTGATGTCGAAGCCGCCGGCCGCCTGGTGCTGTCGCACCTGCGCCTGGTGGTGTCCGTTTCACGCCAATACCTCGGTTACGGCCTGCCGCAAGGCGACCTGATCCAGGAAGGCAATGTCGGCCTGATGAAGGCCGTCAAGCGCTTCGACCCGACCCAGGGCGTGCGCCTAGTCAGCTACGCGCTGCACTGGATCAAGGCCGAGATCCACGAGTACATCCTGAAGAACTGGCGCATGGTCAAGGTGGCCACCACCAAGGCCCAGCGCAAGCTGTTCTTCAACCTGCGCTCGATGAAACAAGGCATGAAGAGCGACGCGCTCGATGCCGACACGCACCGCAACACGCTGACGCCGGCCGAAGTGGCGACGATGGCGCGTGAACTCAACGTCAAGCCCGACGAAGTCATCGAGATGGAAACCCGCCTGTCGGGTGGCGACGTGGCGCTGGAGCCGCAGAACGACGACGGCGAAGAGAGCTACGCGCCGATCGCCTACCTGGCCGACGACAGCAGCGAACCGACCCGCCGCCTCGAAGCGCGCCACCGCGACTGGCTCTCGGGCGACGGCATCGCGCAGGCGCTGGGCGCCCTGGACGAACGCAGCCGCCGCATCGTCGAAGAGCGCTGGCTGAAGGTGAACGACGACAGCTCGGGCGGCATGACGCTGCACGAGCTGGCGGCCGAATACGGCGTCAGCGCCGAGCGCATCCGCCAGATCGAAGTGGCGGCGATGAAGAAGATGCGCAAGACGCTGGAAGTGGCGGCTTAGGCCAGAGCCGGCTTTCAGCGGCGGCGGCGCAGCGCCAACAGGCCAGCCGCGCCGGCTAGCCACAGCGCTGCAGTGGCGGGCTCGGGCACGGCGCTGACGCTGATGTTGTCGATGCCGACAACTTCGCTGACGCCGTTGTGGAACTCGCCTTCGAGGCTGAAGCCGTCGACGCTGGCGAGCACCGTGCCGAGATCCGCACCCCAGACCGCGCTTGTCAGCGGCACGGCGTAGTGGTGCCACTGGCCGTCGGCGGGCGGCTGGCCGACAGCGACCGTGTCGACGACCAGCGTGAGACCACCGCCGCTGAGCGTGACGAGGCCGAAGCCTTCGTAGTCCGGCGCTTCGTTGTTCAGGTTGATGGCATCGAAGCCGATGCTGCCCCCGAGATAGGCCGACCAGTCGCCGCCGGCGCCGCTGGGCAGCACGACGCGGAAGTCATCGCCGGTCGCGTCAACGACACTCAAATAGCCCCCGGGGCTGCCGCCGCTGGCAACGTGGCTCAACGTACCGCCGTTGCTGGCCGTCCAGCCCTGTGCGTCGCCGTCGAAGCCATAGTGGATAGCGGCTTGCGCCGGCAATGCCACCACCAAGGCCAGCGCCGCGGCCAGCCCGTACGTCTTGTTCTGCATCGTCGTCTCTCCTTGCCTCTGGGCCGCGCAACGTAGCACGCCAGCCGCAGCAGGCGAAGGCTCAGGCGGTTTCAGCGAGTAACAGCCGCAGGTCGCTGGTCAGCGCCTCGGCGCCGCTGCCGTAGCGCGTGAACAGCCGCACCCTGCCCTGGGTGTCGAAGATGTACGAGCCCGCCGTGTGGTCCACGGTGTAGCTGGTCTCGGTCTTGCCCGGCACCTTGCTGAAGAAGACCTTGAAGTTCTTCGCCGCCACCTTGGTTTCATCGACTGTGCCGCGCAGCGCGACAAAGTCAGGACTGAAATTGGCAACGTAGGCCTTCAAGAGTTCGGGCGTGTCGCGCTCGGGGTCGACGGTGACAAACACACCCTGCACACGCACGCCATCGGCACCCAGCGCCTTCTTCACCTGCGCCAGTTCGACCATCGTCGTCGGGCAGACATCGGGGCATTGTGTGTAGCCGAAGAAGACCACCGTGACCTTGCCCTTGAAGTCGGCGAGCTGGCGCCGTTTGCCCTCGGCGTCGGTCAGGTTGAGTTCACGCGCGTATTCGGCGCCGGTGATGTCCACCGCTTTGAACGCGGCCTTCGGCGGGTTGGCGCGGTCGCACGCGGCAAGCAACGACGCCGCTGCCGCGGCAAGAATCAGGCGGCGAGAGAGATGAGCCATGGGTTCAGGTAGTGGTCCAGCAGCAGCGCGGCGAACAGCAGCGACAGGTGCCAGATGGAGAAGCGGAAGGTCTTGCGCGCCAGCGCGTCGCTGTAGCCGCGCCAGAGCTGGAACGCAAGCACGATGAACCAGGCGCCCAGCACCACCGCGGCGGCGAGGTAGATCCAGCCGCTCATGCGGTAGGTGAAGGGCAGCAGCGTCGCGGCGAACAGCACGAAGGTGTAGAGCAGCACCTGCAGCCGCGTGAATTCGGGGCCGTGCGTGATGGGCAGCATCGGCAGGCCGGCGCGGCGGTAGTCCTCGGCGCGGTACAGCGCCAGCGCCCAGAAGTGCGGCGGTGTCCAGAGAAAGATGATCAGGCACAGCATCAGCGCCTCGGGGCCGACATCGCCCGTCATCGCCGCCCAGCCCAGCACCGGCGGCATCGCGCCCGAGGCGCCGCCGATGACGATGTTCTGCGGCGTCAGCGGCTTCAGCACCACGGTGTAGATCACCGCGTAGCCGACGAAAGTGGCAAACGTCAGCCACATCGTCAGCGGGTTCACCCACCAGTACAGCACGGCGCTGCCGGCGCCGCAGAGCAGCGCCGAGAACAACAGCGTCTGCGTGTTCGTCAGTTCACCCTTGGCCGTGGGCCGCCAGGCGGTGCGCGCCATGCGGCGGTCGATCTGCTGCTCGACGATGCAGTTGAAGGCCGCGGCCGCAGCGGCCACCAGCCAGATGCCCGCGGTGGCGGCACCGGCCAGCGCCAGGTTCGGCAGCCCCGGTTCGGCCAGCAACATGCCGATGACGGCGCAGAAGACGATGAGCTGCACGACCCGCGGTTTGGTCAGCGCATAGAACTGCGACCACTTCGAGGTGGTGCTGGCGGGGGCGACGAGGGTCTGGGCCATGGCGGGATCGTGGATTCTAGGCAGCAGCCACTCTGGGCGTGGTGCGCGCCAGCAGCAGGGTCAACAGCAGCACCAGCGCGGCAGCGCCGGCGGCATGCGACAGCGCTGCAAACAGCGGCCAACCGAGCACCACGTTCGACAAGCCGCTGGCCAGCTGCGCCAACAGCAGCGCTGCGAGCACCATGCCGAAACGCTGCAACGGCAGCACCCGCCACAAGCGCCAGGCCAGCAGCGCCAGCACCGCCGTCGCGACCAGCGCAAACAGCCGGTGCGCCATGTGGATGGCGACCATCGCTTCGAACGACAGATAACCGCCATGGCCGGCGCGGCCGAGTTCGCGCAGCAGCGTGAAGCCCTCGCCGAACTGCATCGCCGGCCAGGCCTGGCCGTTGCAAGCCGGGAAACCCGTGCAGGCGAGCACCGCGTAGTTCGTGCTGACCCAGCCACCGAGCGCAATCTGCAACACCAGCACCACCGCCGCGGCCGCCGCCAGCCGGCGCAACGGCGGCGCTGCCACCAGCGGCGCATTGTGGTACGCCGTGTGTTGCACCGCCAGCAGCGCCAACAAGGCCAGCCCGCCCAGCAGGTGCAGCGTGACGACGGCCGGGTACAGCTTGAGCGTCACCGTGTACTTGCCGAAGAGGCCCTGCACGACGACCCACACCAGCGTCAGCGTCGGCCACCACGCCGAATGCGGCAGGCGCCGGCGTTCGACCCAGCTCGCCACCGCCATCACCAGGATCAGCACGCCCACCGTCATCGCGAGGTAGCGGTGCACCATCTCGATCCAGGCCTTCGACCAGGTCACCGGCCCGTCGGGCAGTGCCGTCTGCGCGGCATGGATGTCGGCACGTGCACCCAGCGGACTGGCTTCGCCATAACAGCCGGGCCAGTCGGGACAGCCGAGGCCGGAATCCGACAGCCGCGTGAACGAGCCGAAGACCACCAGGTCGAAGGTCAGGAAGAGCGTGATCGCCGTCAGCGCCGCCAGCCGCGCACGGGCATCGCTGCCGCGCTGGCGCAGCCAGATCCACGACAGCGGCAGCAGCGCGATCACCAGGGCCAGCAAAGCCAGACGGACGAAGGCGACGGCGTCCATCGGTTCAGCGGCCTGGTTTGTCCCAGCCGGCGGAGGCACGCAGCAGGCGGTCGAGATCGCGCTTGACCTTGGCTGGCTCGGGCTGGGCCGGCATGCGCATCATCCACTCGCCCATCGGGTCGACGAGGTAGAGGTGTTCTTCGAGCGCGTGGCCGGCTTCGGGTGCGAGCCATTGCACGACGGCGCCAGCGTCAGCCTGCAGGATCGTCACCGCCGGTGTGGCTTGCGCCGCTGCGCGCAGCGCCGCCGCGGGCTGGCCGCCGTCGGTGACGAGCCAGACCTTGTCGACGCGCTCGCTCTCGCGCCCGAGCATCTCGCGCAGCTGGCGTTGCGTGAACAGGCGTTTGTCGCAGGCTGCATCGCAGGTCGACGGGCCGACCACGACCAGCAGCCACTGGCCTTTCAGCGCAGCCGACGCCACGGGCGTGCCGTCGAGCCTGCGCAGCCCCAGTTCGGGCAGCGGCCGCGTCGGCAGGATCAACGTGCCGTAGTTCGTGCGTGCCTGCGGCCGGATCACGAAGTAGGTGAAGTACGACGCAACCACCGGCGCCGCGCAGACCAGCAGCACGAGCAGCATCTTCCAGCGCCCGCTGCGCCGCTGTTCCAGCGCCGGCGCGGCGATGCTGTGCACCGTCAGGCCCAGCGGTTCAGCGGCGGAGCCGGGGGCGGATGAGTTGGAACCAGGCATAGAGACCGAAGATGAGCGTGGCCAGCGCGAACCACTGGAAGGCGTAGCCGTAGTGTTTGTGCACGTCGGCGGCGGGGCGGGGCCACTGGCGCAGCAGCCCGTCGTTCGGTGTCAGCGGGCCGTCTTCCTGCACCACCGACAGCGGCCGCAGCGGCAGCCGCAGTTCCTGGCCGAACGCGATGAGGTCGAGATTTTGCCGGATCGCGCCGCTCGCCGCGCCGGCAAATTCGTACAACCGGCCCGGCGGCGGGGCGATGCGCCCGGCCACGCGCACGGGCCCCGCGGGCGTGGCCGGCGGCGTGATGCGGGTGCGCTCTGCCGCGTCACGGGGCAGCCAGCCGCGCTGCACGAGGACCACACTGCCGTCGGCCAGCAGCAAGGGTGTCACGGCGTAGAAACCGGGCCGGCCGTTCATCTGCCGGTTGTCGAGGTAGATGCTGTGCTCGGCGATCCAGCGCCCTTCCAGCACGATGGCGCGGTGGTGCTGCGCCAGCGCCTGTTCACCGGCGGTGGCCAGTTCGGCTGCGGCCAGCGGCGGCAGCGCGCGGCGTTCGTCGAGCGCGGCCTGCAGCGTGTTTTTCTGTGCCGCGCGGTCGAGCTGCCAGAGACCCAGCCGCGCCGTCACGCCTGTACCCAGCAGCGCGGCAACCAGCACGACCAGGCCACGCCGCGTCATCGCCATGGAGATGCACCCCGGATGGAATAATCCGGCGCGATGAAAACCGTGATCGTCGTGATGCTGGTGGCCGTGCTCTGTGCCCTGGCGGGGGCCGGGCTCTTCATGCTGAAGAAGCGCGATCCGAAGGCCCCCGTGCAGCAGCACATGGCACGTGCACTGGCTGTGCGCGTGGCGCTGTCGGTGGCCTTGTTCCTGTTCATCCTGCTGAGCTGGTGGATGGGCTGGGTCAAGCCCACCGGCATCCCGATGGGCAGCTAGAACACAAAGGGCGCCCGAGGGCGCCCTTGCTCACGGGTCGAAGGTGTCAGAGCCAATACACCAGGAAGTACAGGCCGAGCCAGACCACGTCGACGAAGTGCCAGTACCAGGCCGCGCCTTCGAAACCGAAGTGGCGCTGCGGTGTGAAGTGGCCCTTCATCAGGCGGAGGGTGATGAAGGTCAGCATCAGCATGCCGACGAAGACGTGGAAGCCGTGGAAGCCCGTCAGCATGAAGAACGTGCTGCCGAAGATGCCCGAGCTGAGCTTCAGGTTCAGGTCGGTGTAGGCATGGTAGTACTCGAAGGCCTGCACGCAGACGAAGGCCACGCCTAAAGCGACGGTGATCCACATCCAGGCGATCGTCTTGCCGCGCTCGCCGGCGATCAGTGCATGGTGGGCGATCGTCAGCGTCACGCCCGAGGTCAGCAGCAGCGCGGTGTTGATCGTCGGCAGCGGCCACGGGCCCATCGTCGTGAAGGGCTCGACGATACCGGCCGGCGACGCGGTGATGCCGGGGCCGGCGCTGGGCCACAAGGCCTTGAAGTCGGGCCACAGCACCTGGTGGTCGAGGTTGCCCAGCATCGGCAGCGCATGCACACGGGCCCAGTACAAGGCGCCGAAGAAGGCTGCGAAGAACATCACCTCCGAGAAGATGAACCAGCTCATGCTCCAGCGGAACGAGACGTCGATGCGGTCGGAGTACAGGCCGGTTTCGCTCTCGTGGATGGCTTCGCGGAACCACTGGAACAGCACCGACAGCCAGACCACGACGCCGGCCAGCAGCACCCAGGCAGCCCAGCCGGCGCCGTTGATCCATTGGCCGGCGCCGAAAATCACGAGCAGCATGCCGAAGGCGACCAGCACCGGATGGCGCGAAGGCGACGGGATGTAGTAATACGGGGTGGAACCCGCGGGCGTCATGGCCGACATTTCCTGATCTCTCCTCGAACTGAAATTCTCAAAACCTAGGTGGCGACGCCGCTGCTGATGACCCAGCGCACCAGCAATACCAGCACCGCAATGAACAACAGCGCGCCGACGATGCCGGCAATGACGACATGCACGGGGTTCAGCTTCTGCACGTCGGCCGCGTAGTCGGCCGAGCGGCGCACGCCGAAGAACGACCAGCCGACTGCGCGCACCGTCTGCAGGAACGAGCCCCTGCGCTGGACCGGCGAATCGTTCATGCGCCCGACCCCTTCGGCTCTTGCGGCACCTTGCCGCCGACTTCGAAGAACGTGTACGACAAAGTGATCGTCGTCACGTCCTTGGGCATCTTCGGGTCGATCACAAACGTCACCGGCCAGGTCTTGCTTTCGCCTGGCTTGAGCGTCCACTCGCTGAAGCAGAAACACTCCAGCTTGTTGAAATACGGGCTCGCCTGCATCGGCGCGTAGCTTGGAATCGCCTGCGCCGCCATCGAGCGGTTCTGCACGTTGCGGAACTCGTATTCCACAGTCGTCAGTTCGCCGGGGTGCACCTGCAGCGAACGTTTGGCGGGCTTGAACTCCCAGGGCCCGCGCACGTTGGCGTCGAACTCCACCGTGACCAGCCGCGCCGTGTCGACCTGGGTGTTGGCGGAGGGGCGGCCGGTCCAGCTGCCGGTGGCCACACGCTGCTCCGACAGCGACAGCACGTTGATGCCGAGCGCCTCGCAGATCGAGCGGTACATCGGCACCAGCGCGTAGCCGAACGCGAACATCGCCGCGGTGATGACCACCAGCTTGCCCAGCATGCGCCGGTTGTCGGCGCCGAGCAGCGAACGCGCGGCCGCCGTCATGGCCCCAGCCACCAGATCTTGGCCACAAAACCGAGCAGGAAGACACCCGCCAGCGACGCCAGAATCAGCGCCAGCTTCAGGTTGGCCTTGCGTTGCTGCCCGGTCAGCATGGATGGGTGCTCAGCCGATCACGCGCGTCGCGCTGACGTCGAGCTTCGGCGGCGTTTCGAAGGTGTGCCAGGGCGCCGGCGACGGGATTTCCCACTCCAGGCCTTCGGCGGCTTCCCAAGGTTTCTGCGGCGCCGGTTCACCCTTGCCGCGCATCATGGGAACCACGACGAAGAGGAAGAAGTAGACCTGCATCAGACCGAAGCCGAAGGCACCGATGGTCGCCACCGCGTTGAAGTCGGCGAACTGCATCGGGTAGTCGGCATAACGCCGCGGCATGCCGGCGAGACCGAGAAAGTGCATCGGGAAGAAGGTGACGTTGAAGAAGATCAACGAACCCCAGAAGTGGATCTTGCCGCGTGTTTCCGAGTACATCACGCCGGTCCACTTCGGGCCCCAGTAGTAGACACCGGCGAACAGCGCGTACAGCGAACCCGCGACCAGCACGTAGTGGAAGTGGGCGACGACGTAGTAGGTGTCCTGCAGCTGGATGTCGACCGGCGCCATCGCCAGGATCAGGCCGGTGAAACCGCCCATCGAGAACACGAACAGGAAACCCACCGCGAACAGCATCGGGGTCTCGAAGGTCATCGAGCCCTTCCACATGGTCGCGATCCAGTTGAAGATCTTCACGCCCGTGGGCACCGCGATCAGCATCGTCGCGTACATGAAAAACAGCTGGCCCGTCACCGGCATGCCGGTGGTGTACATGTGGTGCGCCCAGACGATGAACGACAGGATCGCGATCGACGAGGTGGCGTACACCATCGAGGTGTAGCCGAACAGGCGTTTGCGTGCGAACGCCGGGATGATGGCGCTCACGATGCCGAACGCCGGCAGGATCATGATGTAGACCTCGGGGTGGCCGAAGAACCAGAAGATGTGCTGGTACATCACCGGGTCGCCGCCGCCGGCCGGGTTGAAGAACGAGGTGCCGAAATGGCGGTCGGTCAGCGTCATCGTGATCGCGCCGGCCAGCACCGGCATCACCGCGATCAGCAGGTAGGCGGTGATCAGCCAGGTCCAGCAGAACAGCGGCATCTTCATCAGCGTCATGCCGGGCGCGCGCATGTTCAGGATCGTGACGATGATGTTGATCGAGCCCATGATGGAACTCGCGCCCATGATGTGCATCGCGAAGATGCCGGCGTCCATGCTCGGGCCCATCTGCAGCGTCAGCGGCGCGTACAGCGTCCAGCCCGCGGCGGGTGCGCCGCCGGGCATGAAGAACGAGCCGGCGAGCATCAGCGCCGCCGGGATCAGCAGCCAGAAGCTGAGGTTGTTCATGCGCGCGAAGGCCATGTCCGCGGCGCCGATCTGCAGCGGGATCATCCAGTTCGCGAAGCCGACGAAGGCCGGCATGATGGCCCCGAAGACCATGATCAGCCCGTGCATGGTCGTGAACTGGTTGAACAGCTCGGGGTTGAAGAACTGCAGCCCCGGCTGGAACAGCTCGGCGCGGATGCACAGCGCCAGCACGCCGCCGATCATCAGCATCGTGAAGCTGAACAACAGGTACATCGTGCCGATGTCCTTGTGGTTCGTCGCGAACAGCCAGCGGCGCCAGCCATGCGGGTGGCCATGGGCGTGGTCATGCTCGTCGTGCCCGTGGCCGGCATGGTGGTCGAGAACAGCACTCATCGAAAGGACTCCTAGGCGCGGCGGCTATTTACTTGCGGGCGGCAACGATTTCGGCGGGCTGCACGAGCTGGCCGGTCTTGTTGCTCCAGTGGTTCTTCGTGAAGGTGATCACGGCGGCGATCTCGGTGTCGGACAGCGCCTTCCACGACGGCATGGTGCCGTTGTTGCGGCCGTCGAGCACGACGCGGATCTGCTGCAGCTTGTCGGCGTCCAGCACCACGGGCGACGCGTCCAGCGGCTTGATCGGGCCGGCGCCCTTGCCGTCCGGGCGGTGGCAGGCGGCGCAGTTGGCGTTGTAGACCTTCTCGCCGCGGGCGATCAGCTCGTCGATCTTCCATTCCTTCTTCGGGTCGTCGGCGGCGGCGGCCATTTCCTTCTGCTTGACGGCCACCCACTTGGCGTAGTCGTCCTTGGCCAGCACCTTCACGTGGATCGGCATGTAGGCGTGTTCCTTGCCGCACAGTTCGGCGCACTGGCCGTAGAAGTCGCCGGTCTTCTCGGCGCGGAACCAGGTGTCGCGCACGAAGCCCGGGATCGCGTCCTGCTTGACGCCCAGCGATGGCACCATCCAGGCGTGGATCACGTCGTCGGCGGTGGTGATGATGCGCACCTTGCGGTCCACCGGCACGACCAGCGGGTTGTCGACCTTCAGCAGGTAGTTGTCGCCGGCCGGCTTGCCGCTGTCGGACATCTCGCGCTGCGCGACGTCGAGCGTGGACAGGAACTTGATGCCCTCGCCGTCGCCCTTCAGGTAGTCGTAGCCCCACTTCCATTGGTAACCGGTGGCCTTGATCGTGAGGTCGGCGTTGCTGGTGTCCTTCATCGCGACCACGGTGCGCGTGGCCAGCCCGCCCATCGCGATGACGATGACGAAAGGCACCACGGTCCAGGCGATCTCGACCGCCACGCTTTCGTGGAAGTTGGCCGCCTTGTGGCCGACCGACTTGCGGTGCTTGAGGATCGAATAGAACATCACGCCGAAGACGGCGACGAAGATCACGACGCAGACCCAGAGCACGATGTAGTGCAGCGTGTGCTGCTCCTGCGCGATGCGCGTGACCGGCGGATGCAGGTCCAGCTGGTGCACCGCCGGGCCGCCCGGCAGATCGTTCACCGCCAGCACCGCGCGGGACGCGAGCATCGCCGCCAAGGCCAAGCCAGCCTGGGAAAGGCGCTGCCAAAGAGAAGTCATCGTCTTCATCGTCGTCACTTCAGTTCGTATCCGGTTTCGTGTTCTGGGTGGCCGGCGCGGCGTACTGCGCGGCGCAGTTCCTGGGCGAAGGCGCCACGCACTTCGGGGCGCAGGAAGCGGCCGACGCGCAAGGTCTGGCCGCGGCTGGACAGCTCGACCAGCGAACCCTGGCCGGCGGCCGGCTCGACCGACAGCCATTCGGCACGCAGGTCGGCATGTTCGGTGCGGCGGCCCAGGCGTTGTTCGACGGCCAACGAGCGGCCGGCCAGCGTCAGCACCTCACGGTCGCCGGCATGGCGGGCGTAGACCAGCAAGGCCAGGCCGACGAAGAACAGCTCGAGGCCGGCAAATGCCGTCACCAGGCGCGCGCCCTGCCACCAGAAGCCGGCCGAAATGGCCATCGCCAGCAGGCACAGCGACAGGTACACGGCGCCGAGCTGGCGCGGCGTGATCGAACAGTTGCGCTTCAACACCCATTGCAGCGCCGTGCGCGGGCCGCCGTCGCCCGGCAGTTGCACCTCGCGCCCGAAGCGCCATGCCGCGGTCGACGCGGGGCTTGCCGGTGCGGGCCAAGGACTGGGTGCGAGGGTGGCGCTCATCGGTACTGGGGTCGGGGCTCGGTCAAATTCGAGCCGCCTGCCTAGCTGGGGTGAGTAAGGTGGGCGCGGGAGCCGCGAAGATGCGCGTACCCTTGTTGGCTCAATCGCCGAAGATTCTATCGCAGCGCACAGGGCTTTCTTACGCCGGCCTGCGCCCGGCACGCACCATCGCACGCAGGTCTTCCAGCGGCACCGCCGTCTCGCCGGCCAGCCGGGGCCGCGGCGGCGGCCGGAAGGCGTGGCCGTAGACGAGCTCGAACGGCAACGCCGGCCGGCCGTCGGCCCCGGCCAGCGTGGCCAGCGCTTCGTGCAGCCGATCGCGCCAGCGCGGCGTGCGCAGCCCGCTCGGGCGGCCGGGGTCGACGTTGCCGCCCAGCGTGCGCAGTTCGGCCAGCAGCGCGGCAGCATCGGCCCAGGTCAAGGTGATCGTCTCCTGGTCCATCACCGGGTCGGCGAAGCCGGCGTGGATCAGCATGTCGCCGAGGTCGTGCATGTCGACGAAGGGCGCGAACGGCGCCGGCCAGCCGCGCGCGCGGTACAGCGCGCGCAGGCTCTCCAAGGTGCCAGGCCCGAGCGTCGAGAACATCAGGAAGCCGTCGACGGCGAGCGCGCGCTGCCACTGGGCCATCACCGCCTGCGGGTCGGTGGCGCCGTGCAGCATCATGTTGGCCCAGACGAGCTGGGCGCTGCCTGGCGCGACGGCCTCTTCGGCCAGCACTTCGCCGCCGCGCGCGGCCCAGCGGCGGGGCGACCACCACGGCGCTTCGGGCACCGGCGCCGCCTGCGGCTCGACGCCGACGATGCGCGCGCGCGGGTAGCAGCGCGCCAGCGCCGCGCCGCTGCCGCCGAGTTGCGCCCACCAGTCGAGCACGACATCGGGCTGTTGCCGGATCACCGGCAGCCGCTCGGCCATGCGCCGCGCCACTTCGCCGTGCAGCCAGGGCGCCGCATCGGCCCGGCGCAGGCGCTGCAGCACGTGCGCCAGCGCGCGCTCGTCGAGCGGGCGTCGGGTGCTGCGCTCGGGGGCGGGTGCGGCCATGGCGGGCAGTATATTGAGCCTGGAAACCGCAGTTGACCGCTTGCCTCCGCTGGCACCCCCGCATGAATTCTGCGACTTGTACTCACGGCAACCTTCACCGATTGGCTGAGAGCGCTACGCACCCGATTGGGCTGCGTTGCGGCGCGCTGGCGGCGTTGCTCCTCCTAGCGGGGTACCCCGCGTCGTCGTCGCGCCTTGCCAGCCCGCCGCAACGCAGCCCACTCGGGCGCGTCCAACTGCAGTTTCCAGGCTGAGCCGATGTCGATCTGGCCCCGCACCACGAGCTTGCCCAGCCAATGCGAGGTCTGCCGGCATTGGAGCCGGGCCCGGCTGTGCGGCGATTGCATCGCGCGCTTCGCGGCGCCGGTGCCGCGCTGCCGCCGTTGTGCCTTGCGCCTGGGCAGCGCGCTGCCGTCGTGCGGCGGCTGCCTGCGCGAACCACCACCTTTCGAGCAGACGGCTTGTGTCGCCGACTATGCCTTCCCGTGGGACCGGCTGATCGGCGACCTGAAGTTCCACGATCGCGTCGAACTCGCAGCGTCGTTGGCGCAGCTGCTGGCCGAAGCCGCGGCCTCGACACCGCGGCCGGATTGGGTGCTGCCGGTGCCGCTGGCGCCGCGGCGGCTGGCCGAACGCGGCTTCAACCAGGCCTGGGAGCTGGCGCGCCGGGCCGCCCGCCTGCGCGGCCTGGCGGCCCGTGCCGACGTGTTGACGCGCCCGGTCGAAGGCCAGCACCAGGCCGACCTGCCGCGCGCGCAGCGGCTGGCCAATTTGCGCGCCGCTTTCGTCGTCGACGGTCGCCGCCGCGACGTCATCCGCGGCGCCCGCGTCGCGCTCGTCGACGACGTGCTGACCACCGGCGCCACCGCGCGCGAAGCCGCGCGCACGCTGCTGCAGGCCGGCGCGGCCGCGGTCGACATCTGGGTCGTCGCGCGCACCGAGGAAGCCTGATGTTCAACATCGTTCTCGTGCAGCCCGAGATCCCGCCGAACACCGGCAACGTCATCCGCCTGGCAGCCAACACCGGCTGCACGCTGCACCTGGTGGAGCCGCTGGGCTTTTCGATGGACGACAAGCTGCTGCGCCGCGCCGGGCTCGACTACCACGAGTTCGCGCCGGTGCGCCGGCATGCGTCGTGGCCGGCGCTGCTGGAAGCCGAGCGGCCCGACCCGGCACGCTGCTTCGCCTTCACGACGCACGCGTCGCAGCCCTTCGGGCAGATCGCCTGGCGGCCCGGCGACTGGCTGGTGTTCGGCCGCGAGACCGCCGGGCTGGACCCGGCACTGCGCGAAAGCTTCACGCCGGCGCAGCGCGTGCGGCTGCCGATGCGGCCCGGCCAGCGCAGCCTGAACCTGAGCAACGCGGTTGCGGTAGCGGTCTTCGAGGCCTGGCGGCAGAACGGCTACACCTAGGTTTCGGCCTTGGCCTGCCGCGTCATCAGCCGCCACAGCGCCTCTTCAGGCGCGACGCGGCCTTCGATGACCTCGACCACGCTTTCGGTGATCGGCATCTCGATGCCGAGTGCACGCGCCCGCTGCAGCACGGTGGCGGCGCTGTACACGCCTTCGGCGACATGGCCGAGCTCGGCCAGGATCTCGGGCAGCCGGCGCCCGGCGGCCAGCAGCAGGCCGACACGCCGGTTGCGCGACAAGTCGCCGGTGGCGGTGAGCACCAGGTCGCCCAGCCCCGACAAGCCCATGAAGGTCTCGGGCTGGGCACCCAACGCGACACCGAGCCGCGTCATCTCGGCCAGGCCGCGCGTGATCAGCGCAGCGCGGGCGTTGAGCCCCGACGCCGCCATGCCATCGACGATGCCGGTGGCGATGGCGAGCACGTTCTTCACCGCGCCGCCGACCTCGACGCCGACCACGTCGCTCGACGTGTAGACGCGCAGCGCATCGCCGTGAAAAGCCTCGACCGCCGCCGCCGCGAGCGCGGGCGAATCGCTGGCCGCAACCAGCGCCGTCGGCTGGCCGCGTGCGACCTCGAGCGCGAAGCTCGGCCCCGACAGCACGCCGCCCGGCGCAGCCGGGCGCAGCTCGCGCGCGATCTCATGGCCGAGCGCACCGCTGCCGGCTTCGAAACCTTTGCACAGCCACAGCACCGGCCGCGCGTCGGGCAGCGTCTGCAGCTGCGCGCGCAAGCCCAGCATCGGCGTCGCGACGACGAGCAGACCGCCGCCGCCGGCATGGGCCAGCGCCTGGCCGTGGTCGGCGCTGACGGCCAGTGTGGCGGGCAGTTCGACATCGCCCAGGTAGCGCGCATTGCGCCGCGTCGCCGCGATCTGCTGCGCCAGGCCGGCGTCGCGGGCCCACAGCAGCACGTCGTGCCGCCGCGCCGCCGCGGCCGCCAAGGCCGTGCCCCAGGCCCCGGCCCCGAGCACGGCGATCTTCATTCCAGACTCAGTTCACGCCCGTGATGATGCGCGAGCCGTTGCCGTTCTGCGCCGCGGCTTGCGCCTGCTGGGCTTCGAACATGGCCTGGAAGTTCACTTCGGTCAGCAGGATCGGCGGGAAGCCGGCGCGCGTGCAGACATCCGACACGATGGCGCGCAGATACGGGTAGATCATCTGCGGGCAGACGATGCCGATGATGCCTTGCATCTGCTCTTCGGGCACGTTGCGGATCTCAAAGATGCCGGCCTGCTTGGCTTCCACCAGGAACAGCACCTTGTCCTTGACCTTGGTCGTGACGGTGGCGGTGACGGTGACTTCGAAGATGCCGTCGGCCACGCCTGCCGCAGCCATGCCGAGGTTGATGTCGACCTGCGGCTGCTGCTGGTCGAGCAGGATCTGCGGCGAATTCGGTTGCTCCAGCGACAAGTCCTTCAGGTACATGCGCTGGATCTGGAAAACGGGGGTAGCTTCGTCGGCCATGGGAAGTATTCCGGGTGAGGCAAAGCCGGCCACCGGATGGCGGCGAGCTGCGGGCGGCGATTATCGCCGAGCGCCGGTGACGGCTGCTGTCAGGCGGCGCCGAGCAGCGGCGCCAGGCCGCCCTGGCGGTCCAGCGCCATCAGGTCGTCGCAGCCGCCGACATGGGTGTCGCCGATGAAGATCTGCGGCACGGTGCGGCGGCCGGTGCGCTGCACCATCTGTTCGCGTTCGGACGGGTTCAGGTCGACACGGATCTCGTCGATGTGTTCGACGCCGCGCTGCTTGAGCAGCGCCTTGGCGCGGATGCAAAAAGGGCAGACCAGGGTGGTGTACATCCTGACGGGATTCATGCGTCGTACCTTGCCCCGCCGGGTGCGGCGGGCTTGCCGGATTGTCTTACGGGCCTCAAACCCGGTGCAGGCTCAGGCGCTTTTCTCGACCGGCAGGCTGGCGTCGCGCCAGGCCGCGGTGCCGCCCGACAGCGCCACGGCGTTGGCATAGCCGGCCTTGCGCAGCTGCGCCACGGCGCGGTTGGCGCGGGCGCCAGTAGCGCACAGCACGACCAGCGGCAGCGCCTTGTTGCTGGGCAGGCCCTTGGCGTCGGCCAGCGTGGCCAGCGGCACGTTGCGGGCGCCGGCCGCGTGGCCAGCGGCGAACTCGGCCGGCTCGCCGACATCGACCAGCACGCCCTTCTCGCGGTTGATCAGGCGCACCGCCTCGGCCGTGCCGATGCCGCCGCCGCGCGCGCCCTGGATCATCGGCCACAGCAGCAGGCTGCCCGAGGTGGCGGCCATCAGAACGAGCATCCAGTTGTCGATGAGGAACTTCAAGGCGGGCGCTACCGGTTCGGGCAAGAACGCGGATTATCCTGGAAGCGGCAGATCATAGAATTCGCCCCATGCACAAGCTCGTTCTGATCCGCCACGGTGAGTCGACGTGGAACCTGGAAAACCGCTTCACCGGCTGGACCGACGTGCCGCTGACCGACACCGGCGTCGCGCAGGCGCGTTCGGCCGGGCTGCTGCTGAAGGAAGCCGGCTTCGAGTTCGACCTCGCCGTCACGTCGGTGCTGCAGCGCGCGATCTGGACGCTGTGGCATGCGCTGGACACGATGGAGCGCACGTGGCTGCGCATCGTCAACGACTGGCGCCTGAACGAGCGCCACTACGGCGCGCTGCAGGGGCTGAACAAGGCCGACATGGCCAAGCAGTACGGCGACGCGCAGGTGCTCGTCTGGCGCCGCAGCTACGACACGCCGCCGCCGGTGCTGGACGCGGCCGACCCGCGCGGCCAGCGCGCCGACATCCGCTACGCCAAGCTCGCGCCTGATCAGGTGCCGCTGACCGAATGCCTGAAGGACACCGTGGCGCGGGTGCTGCCGTGCTGGAACGAACGGCTGGCACCGGCCATCCGCAGCGGCCAGCGGCTGGTCATCTCGGCGCACGGCAACAGCATGCGCGCGCTGGTGAAGTACCTGGATGGCATCAGCGACGCCGACATCGTCGGCCTGAACATCCCGAACGGCATTCCGCTGGTCTACGAGCTGGATGCCGACCTGAAGCCGATCAAGAGCTACTACCTCGGCGACGCCGAAGCGGCGGCGAAGGCCGCGGCGGCGGTGGCCAACCAGGGCAAGGCGTAGCGCAACCTAAGGTTCGAGCAGCCCGTACAGCTGCTCCGGCAGCACGCGCGGCAAGCCTGCACGCTCCGGCAGCGGGCCGCTGATCGCGAACTCGGGCAGCCCCGTGTCGCGCTTCGGGGCGCTGCCCAGCGGCTTGCCCTTGGCGTCCTGCACGCCGACCGCCTGCACCGCGGCAACGGCCGTGGCCCGGCGCACGACGATCGCCGCATCGCCATTGCGCAGGCGCACGAAGTCGCCGGGCGGATACAGCCCGACGGCCTTGATCAGCGCACTGGCCACCGGGCCGCCGACATCCTCCTGGAACAGCTGGCGCGCGGCCGCTTGCGGCAGCAGCGGCGCGCGCAAGGCACGCGGGCTGATCTTGGCCATGAAGACGTCGACGGCACGTAGCAGCCGCGGCGTTTCGCCGACCTCCTGCAGCCCGCGCGGGTGGCCGCCGCCGCCGCTGCGTTCGTGGTGGTCTTCGACCGCGCCCAGCCATTCGGCGTCTTCGACGCCGCTGGCGCGCAGCAGCGCCGCCGAGCGCTGCGGGTGGGCGCGGATCTCGTCGATCTGCTTCTTCGTCGGCGGATCCGCCTGCTCGGCCATGCGCGCCTGCAGCTCGACGATGGATGCGTTCATGGTCAGCGCTGCGAGCACGAGCGACTGCACCCGCGCGGGCGGCCAGCCCAGCACACGCGCCGACAGCAGCGCCACGGTGGCGGTGTGCAGCGCGTGCGTCAGGCCGTAGAGCGCGAAACGGCGGTCGTCCTGGCGGATGCACAGGAACAGCGCGACATCGGGCTCGCGGTCGACCAGGGCGATGTGCTCGACGCCGAAGGCCTCGACGGCGGCGCGCTGGCCGGCGTCGCGCCCGATCACGCGCAACAGCGCGTCGAGGCCCCAGACCTGCTGCTCCCAGCGGTCGAACAGCGTGCCGTGGCGCCCGCTGGGCGCAGCCGAGCCGGCCCCGCCGGCGGCAGCGGCGGCGCGTGCGGCCCGCACGGCCTGCGCGTCGTCGTATTCGACACAGGCACCGCGCTCGAGCAGCGCCTGCAGCTGGCGCGCATTGGCAATCACCTGGCCGGCGGCGAGCAACAGACGCCCCTGCCCGTCCAGCACCTTGAACGGCAGTGGCTGCCCCGGGGCCATCAGGTCGCTGACCTGCGGCAGCGACACGCGCTCGCGGCCGCTCACAAGAGGCTCCGCAAGGCCGCCGCCAGCAGCGGCACCACCGAGACCGCGTTGCTCGCGTGCGGCACGCAGTCGGTGCTCCAGATGTGGCGCACGCCGGCGGCGTGCACCTGTTCGACGGCGTCGCCGACGAAGATCGCATGCGTGACGACGACATCGACGCTGGCCGCACCACGCGCCCGCGCACCGCGCGCGGCGGCGGCCAGCGTGCGGCCGGTGCTGGCGACATCGTCGAACAGCACGACGGCGCGGCCGCTGACGTCCATGGTCGGCATCGAGACCTCGACATCGCGGTCGCCGTGACGCACCTTGTGGCACACCGCATGGTCCAGCCCGTGCGCCGCGGCGGCCAGGCTGACCCACTGCCCGGCTTCTTCGTCGGGCCCGAGCAGCAGCGCGCCCGGCACCTGGCGCGCGACGAACGCGCCGAGCAGCGGCGCCGCCGTCAGCGCGATGCCGCGCTTGCCCGGCACCACGGCGTCCATCGTCGGCACGCGGTGCAGGTGCGGGTCGACGGTGATCACGGCGTCGAACCAGGCCGCGAGCGCGCGGCCGAGGTGGCGCTGGCTGACCACCTCGCCGGGCGTGAAGGCCAGGTCCTGCCGCATGTAGGCCAGGTAGGGGCTGACCAGCGTCAGCCGGGTTGCGCCGAGCTCGCGCGCGCCGGCGGCGGCCAGCATCAGCTCGGTGAGCTTGTCGTTCGGCTGCTGCAGGCCGCGCAGCAAGGCCACCTGCGGCGGCAGTTCCGGCGGCAGGCGCAGCCGGGTCTCGCCGTCGGGGAACCGGTGCCGGGCCATGCACGCCAGCGGCCAGGCCAGAGCCCCGGCCAGGCCTTCGGCCAGACGCCATTCATCGTCGAACGCAAGCAGCAGGGTCATCCGATGGCCTCCTCGATCTGTTGACGCAGCCGCCCCGCCAGTGTGCGCCGGTCGGCATGCGCCGTCGCCATCGCCGGCAGCACGCGCAGGTGCACGACCAGGCCGTCGGCGGCGGCCAGCTTCCACAGGCTGCCGGCGAGCGTGGTGTCGCCGAGCCACAAGGCGGCCGGGCTGACGGCATGCCGCGCGTCGGCATAACGCAGCGCCACCGGCTGCACCGCCGTTGCGGTGGCGATGGCCGCCTGCAGCAGGTTGGCGTGGAAAGGCAGCAGCGCGGCGCCGTCGCCGGTGGTGCCTTCGGGGAAGGCCGCCACCGTGCCGCCGGCCTGCAAGGCTTCGGCCATCAGGTGCACCACGCGCAAGGCGTCGCGCCGGCGTTCGCGTTCGATGTACAGCGTTTCGGCCGCGGCCACCAGCTTGCCGACCAGCGGCCAGCGCTGCACGTCGGCCTTCGAGACGAAGCGCGCTTCGGGGCACACCGCGTGCACGGCCAGGATGTCGACCCACGAGATGTGGTTGGCGACGATGAGCTTGGCGCCGGGCTTGAAGGCGCCGTCGATGCGCAGCTCCATGCCGAGCAGGCGCAGCATCTTGGCCGACCACCAGCGGATGCGCGCGCGCCGCGCCGCCAGGTCCAGCGACGGGAAGCGCAGCAGCACCAGCGCCAGCCCGTGCAACCCGTGCAGCACGCTGCAGGTCAAGCGCCAGACCGCGCGCAACAAGCTCAAGCCGCCTCGTAGGCGATGGTGCCGGCGACCAGCGTCGTACGCACACGCCCCGGCAGCGCCATGCCGGTGGACGCAAACGCGAACGGCGTGTGCTTGCCCTGGCTCGCCAGCCGGTCCGGCGTGACCGGCCATTCGGCGGCCGGGTCGAAGATGCAGACATCGGCGACACCGCCTTCGACCAGCCGGCCGGCGCTGGACGCGAGCGAGCCGATCGCGTCGCCGAGCACCCGCACCGGGTCGGTGGTCACGCGGGCCAGCGTCTGCGCCAGTGGCAGCCCGGCGTCGGCCCCCCAGCGCAAGGCCAGGCTCAGCAGCAGCTCCAGCCCGGTGGCGCCGGGCTCGGCTTCGCCGAAGGGCAGGTTCTTCATGTCTTCGTCGACCGGGTTGTGGTCGGACACCAGCGCGTCGATGGTGCCGTCGGCCAGCGCCGCACGCAGCGCTTCGCGGTCGGCCTGCTGGCGCAGCGGCGGCGTGAGCCGCATGTCGGCGTTGAAGTAGCCGATGTCGACATCGGTCAGGTGCAGCGAGTTGATGCTGACATCGGCCGTGACCGGCAGGCCCTCGGCCTTGGCGGCGCGCAGCAAGGCCACGCCGGCAGCGCTGGACAGGCGGCACAGGTGGACGCGTGCCTTCGTCGCGCGCACCAGTTCGAAGATGGTCTGCAGCGCGATCGTCTCCGCTGCCACCGGCACGCCCGACAGCCCGAAGCGCGTCGCAACCGCCCCCTGCGCCGCGACGCCGGTGCCCAGCCACGCGTCCTGCGGCCGCAGCCAGACGCTGTAGCCGAAGGTGGCCGCGTACTGCAGCGCACGCAGCAGCACCATGGTGTCGGTGACCGGCACATCGACCTGCGAGAAACCGACGCAGCCGGCTTCGGTCAGTTCGGCCATCTCGGTCAAGGTCTGGCCTTCGAGCTTGCGCGTCAGCGCGCCGAGCGGGAACAAGCGGCAGCGCGACAGCTTGCGCGCGCGGAACTTCAGCATCTCGACCAGGCCGGGCTCGTCGAGCACCGGGTCGGTGTCGGGCAGGCAGACCAGGCTGGTGACGCCGCCGGCAGCAGCCGCCGCCAGCTCGCTTTCGAGCATGCCTTCGTGTTCCTGCCCCGGCTCGCGCAGCCGCGCCGCCAGGTCGACGAGGCCCGGCGCGACGACCAGGCCGGCGGCATCGATGCTGCGGTCGGCGGGGAAGTCGCTGATCGCGCCGATGCCGACGATGCGGCCGGAGGCGATCGCGATGTCGGCCGTTTCATCGCGGCCCGAGGCGGGGTCGATGACGCGGCCGTTGCGGATGAGGATCTTCATGCCTGGTTCCCTGCGATCGTGCTCATCACCGCCATGCGCACCGCGATGCCGAAGGTCACCTGCGGCAGGATCACGCTGTGCGTGCCGTCGGCCACCGACGACGCGATCTCGACGCCGCGGTTGATCGGCCCCGGGTGCATGACGATGGCATCGGGCTTGGCCAGCGCCAGCTTTTCCGGCGTCAGCCCGTAGCTCTTGTAGAACTCGCCGGCGCTGGGCAGCATCGCGCCGCTCATGCGTTCGTTCTGCAACCGCAGCATGATGATCACGTCGGCACCGCGGATGCCTTCGGCCATGTCGTGGCACACGCGCACGCCCATCGCGCCCAGGTCGCCGGGCACCAGCGTCTTCGGGCCGACGGCGCGGATCTCGGGCACGCCCAAGGTCGTCAGCGCATGGATGTCGGAGCGCGCCACGCGCGAATGCACGATGTCGCCGACGATGGCCACCGTCAGCCCGGTGAAGTCGCGCTTGTAGTGGCGGATCGTGTACATGTCGAGCAGGCCCTGCGTCGGATGCGCATGGCGCCCGTCGCCGGCGTTGACCACGTGCACGTGCGGCGCGCAGTGCTGGGCGATCAGGTACGGCGCGCCGCTCTCGCTGTGGCGCACGACGAACATGTCGGCGTGCATCGCCGACAGGTTGGCGATGGTGTCGAGCAGGCTTTCGCCCTTGGCCGTGCTGCTCTTGTTGATGTCGAGGTTGATGACGTCGGCGCTGAGCCGCTTGGCCGCGATCTCGAAGGTGGTGCGCGTGCGCGTGCTGTTCTCGAAGAACAGGTTGAACACGCTCTTGCCGCGCAGCAGCGGCACCTTCTTCACGTCGCGGTCGTTGACGCTGAGGAAGGTGCCGGCGGTGTCCAGGATCTGCGTCAACACCGCACGCGGCAGGCCTTCGATCGACAACAGGTGGATCAGCTCGCCGTGGCTGTTCAGCTGGGGATTTCGTCGCGACAACATCAGCCGGCCTCCTTCACCGCGAAGCTGAAGCGGCCGTCGTCGGCACGCGCCAGCGACAGCTTCTGGCTCGCCGGCAGCGAGATCCGCGCCGCCGCATAGGCCGCGGCCACCGGCAGCTGGCGCCCGCCGCGGTCCACCAGCACGGCCAGCGTCACGCTGGCCGGGCGGCCGAAGTCGAACAGTTCGTTGACGACGGCGCGGATCGTGCGCCCGGTGTAGATCACGTCGTCGATGAGCACGATGTGGCGGTCGTCGATGGCGAACGGCAGCAGCGTCGGGTCGCTGCCGGCCAGGCCGCGCGACGCGAAGTCGTCGCGGTGCAGCGTGCTCGAGATCACGCCCGGCTCGCCGGGCAGGCCGAGGTCGCGCTGCAGGCGTTCGGCCAGCCAGGCACCGCCGGACCAGATGCCGACGAGCGCCGCGTCGGGTGGGAGGAGCGCACGCACGCCTTGGCGCAGGTCGGCGTACAGCGCTTCGGCATCAAGCTGCAGCATGGGAGTCGGGCAGGTTGCGGAGGAATTGGTCGAGGATCAGCGCGGCAGCGGCGGCGTCGGCATCCGGCGCACCAGCGGCCAGCGCTTCGGTGGTGGTGTAGCGCTCGTCAACGGCGTGCACCGGCAGCTTGAAGCGGCCGTGCAGCTGGCGGGCGAAGCGCAACGCGCGGCGCGTATTGTCGTGCGCGGCCCCGTCGGGGTGGTACGGCACCCCCACGATCAATGCATCGGGCTGCCATTCGGCGACGAGCTTGCCGATGGCTGCGAAACGCGCGTCGCCTTCGAGCGCCAGCGTCTTCAACGGTTGTGCCTGGCGCAGCAGCGTGTTGCCGGTGGCCACACCGGTGCGGCGAGTGCCGAAATCGAAAGCCAGGAACGACAGCGCGCGGTCGGAGCCGGCGCTTCGATTCATGCGTGCCCAGCCTCTTGAGACAGCATGCGCGGGTCGAAGCCGAGCAGGGAGACGGCGCGGTCGTAGCGCTTCTCGATGGGCGTGTCGAAGATGATCGCCGGGTCGGCGTTCACCGTCAGCCAGCCGTTGCGGCCGAGTTCGTCTTCCAGCTGGCCGGCCTGCCAGCCGCTGTAGCCGAGCGTGACGAGGATCTTCTTCGGCCCGGCGCCGCTGGACAGGGCTTCGAGCACGTCCTTGCTGGTCGTCATTTCGAGCCCGCCGGGGATCGACATCGTCGAGCTGTAGGCGGCGCTGTCGGTACCCTGCCGCTCGTGCAGCACAAAACCGCGCTCGGTCTGCACCGGGCCGCCGAAGTAGACCGGCAGTTCGGCCAGCTCTTCGCGGTCGAGCGAGAGTTCGACCTTCTCGAACAGGTTCTTCAGCGTGATGTCGATCGGCTTGTTGATCACCAGCCCGAGCGCGCCCTTTTCGTTGTGCTCGCACAGGTAGACCACGGTGCCGGCAAAGGTATCGTCCGCCATGCCGGGCATGGCGATCAGGAACTGGTTGGTCAGGTCGATGCGGGCCGCCATGGCTGCATTTTATTCCGCGGCACACTCGGTGTTGTGAACAAACCCTTGGACCGCGCTCTGGTCTGGCTGCGGCGCGACCTGCGCGCCGATGATCATGCGGCGCTGCACCATGCCTTGCGCGCAGCGCGCCAGGTCTGGTGCGGCTTCATTTTCGACCGCGCGATCCTCGATGGGCTGCCCCGCGTCGACCGCCGCGTCGAGTTCATCCGCGACAGCCTCGTCGGCGTCGACGCCGAATTGCGCGCGCTGGCGGCGTCGCACGGCGTCGAAGGCGCCGGGCTGATCGTGCGCCACGGCTTCGCCGGCGACGAACTGCCGCGTCTGGCCGCGAGCCTGGGCGTGCAAGCCGTCTACGCCAACCACGACGACGAGCCCGACGCGCTGGCGCGCGACGCCGGCGTGCGCGGTGCGCTGGCCGATCGGGGTATTGCCTTCCACACGTCGAAAGACCATGTCGTGTTCGAGCGCCGCGAGGTGCTGACGCAAAGCGGCGGCCCGTTTTCGGTGTTCACGCCGTACCAGAACGCCTGGGCGAAGAAGCTGGACGCGTTCTACCTCAGCGCCTACCCGGTGGCCCGGCACGCGTCGGCGCTGGCGGCCAAGCCGGCCGGCGAGCTGCTGCCGACGCTGGCCGCGATCGGCTTCGAGCCGAGCAATCTGCACAGCCTGAAGCTGCCCAGCGGCCCGGCCGGCGCCGACGAATTGCTGGCCGACTTCCTCGACCGCATCGACCGCTATGCCGAGACGCGCGACTTCCCGGCGCTGAAAGGCCCGAGCTACCTCGGCACGCACCTGCGCTTCGGCACCGTGTCGGTCCGCCGCCTGGCGCGCGAAGCCCATGGCCGCAGGATCGGCGGCTCGCGCGGCGCCGAAGCCTGGCTGTCGGAGCTGGCCTGGCGCGATTTCTACCATCAGATCCTGCACCACCACCCGCACGTCGTCGGCCATGCCTTCAAGCCGGAATACGAGCGCATCCGGTGGGAGCACGGCAAACACGCCGATGCGCTGTTCGCGGCCTGGTGCGAAGGCCGCACCGGCTACCCGCTGGTCGACGCCGCGATGGCGCAGATCAACCAGAGCGGCTACATGCACAACCGCTTGCGCATGCTGACGGCGAGCTTCCTGGTGAAGGACCTGGGCATCGACTGGCGCCGTGGTGAAGCCTACTTCGCGCGCCAGCTGAACGACTTCGACCTCGCCGCCAACAACGGCGGCTGGCAGTGGGCGGCATCCACCGGCTGCGACGCGCAGCCGTACTTCCGCCTCTTCAACCCGGTGCGCCAGAGCGAGCGCTTCGACGCCGACGGCCGCTTCATCCGGCGCTACCTGCCGCAGCTGGCGCAGTTGCCCGATGCGCTGATCCACGCCCCGTGGCTGGCGCGGCCGGTGGACCTGGCGGCGGCGAATGTCGAACTCGGTGGCAACTACCCGCACCCGTTGGTGCTGCACGACGAAGCGCGGGTGCGAACGCTGGCGCGCTACGCGGCCGTCAAGGCACCGGCCTAGAAAAGCTCCATGTCGCCGGTATGGCTGTCTTCGGCGATGTGGCCGGCGGCCACCAGCTCGGCATGGCTGGCCACCTGGTTGCGGCCATGCTCCTTGGCGTGGTAGACGGCCTGGTCGGCGCGCTCGAAGGCGCTGGACGGCGTGTCCGCAGCGCGCACCTCGGTGAAGCCGACGCTGACGGTGATCTGGCCGACACGCGGAAACGCATAGCGCTCGACGTTGTCGCGCAGGCGTTCGAATGCGCGCGCCGCGTCGCCGGCGGCGGCGCAGCGCATCAGCACGACGAACTCCTCGCCGCCGAAGCGGTACAGCAGGTCGTTGAAGCGGAAGCTGGTGCGCATCAGGCGCGCCAGCAGCAGCAGCACTTCGTCGCCGATCAGGTGGCCGTGGGTGTCGTTGACGCGCTTGAAGTGGTCGATGTCGATGAGGCCGAGCCAGGTGCTGCCGACGCTGCCGCCGCCACCGGCCCGGCGCAGGCCGGCCGGCGTCGCACCGGCCTGTGCCGGCGCCGCGCCGATGGCGATGCGCATGAAAGCTTCGTCGTAGGTCTTGCGGTTCAGCAGGCCGGTCAGCGTGTCGCGCTCGCTGTATTCGAGCAAGCCCTGGAAATTGCGATAGACGCGCAGGATGCTGCAGACCAGCCGCGTCTGCTCGGGCTGCAGTGCCTTTGCGGTTTCGATCTCGAGCACGCCGACGACCTCGCGGTCGGTGGCCAGCGGGAACAGGCTCAGCACCGGCTCGCCGTCGACCACCGCCTGCTCCTGGGTCAGCAGGCAGGCGTGGCGCGCCGGGTGCGTGGCCAGCAGCGGCAGCGTGCTCAGGTCGGCCCACAGCGGGTCCGCGGTGGCCGTGGTGTCCTCGGCCGTCAGGTGCGCGCGCGTCAGCCAGCGCCGGTCGTGGTTATCGCCGACGCACCGGTAGATGGCCACCCGGTCGGGCTGCAGCAGATCCTTCAGCGCGCCGACGAGGCTGACGTCGAGCAGGTCGCGGTCGCGAAAGCCCGTGAGTTCGGCCAGGTGGTCGACGACTGGAGACATGAGTAGGCGGACCTTATCTCAAGTCGGGATGTCCGCGCCGGCGTAACGGCCTACCAGCGACAGCAGCTCCTCTTCGGAATACGGCTTGCCGAGGTAGTGGTCGACGCCCAGCGACGCGGCGTATTCGCGGTGCTTCTGCGCGATGCGCGAGGTGATCATGATCACCGTCAGGTCGGCGAAGCGCGGGTCGGCGCGCACGTTGCGGACCAGGTCGAAGCCGTCCATGCGCGGCATCTCGATGTCCGACAGCATCACCGCCGGCCGCTCTTCGACCAGCCGCTCGAGCGCGTCCAGGCCGTCCTTGGCCGTGGTCACGCGATAGCCTTCGCGCACCAGCAGGCGCTGCGTGACGCGGCGCACGGTGAGCGAATCGTCGACCACCAGCACCAGCGGCGCGCGTGCGCCGGTCGGCGCGGCCACGGCCACCGGCACCACCGCCGCCGGCGCTTCGAGCGAGCGTGCTCGCGCGGCCTGGCCGTACAGCGTGGCCAGCGCCACCGGGTTGTAGATCAACGCCACGCTGCCCGACGGCAGCAGCGTCACGCCGGCCAGGCCGGGCAGCCGCGCCAGCTGCGGGCCGACGTTCTTGACCACCACTTCCTGGTTGCCGACGACTTCGTCGACATGCAGCGCGACCCGCTGCGCAGCGCTGCGGATCACCACCACCATCTGCGTGCGCCCGGCAACAGCGCCGCGAGCCCCGGCCTGCAGCAGCGCCGCCAGCCAGTAGAACGGCAGCACCTGGTCGCCGAGGGTGTAGCCGCCGCTGGCGTAGGCGGCTTCGACCTCTTCGTTCTTGGCCCGGCGCACGATCTCGACCAGCGTCGACGGCACCGCCACGCTGAGGTCGCCGCAGCGCAGCATCACGACCTGCGTGACCGCGGTCGTCAGCGGCAGCAGCAGCCGGAACGCCGTGCCCTGCCCGGCCACGCTGTGGGTCTGGACGCGGCCGCCCATGGCGTTGACTTCGGCGCGCACCACGTCCAGGCCGACACCGCGGCCGGCCAGTTCGGTGATGCTTTGCGCGGTGCTGAAGCCGGGCGCGAAGATCAGCTGCGCCAGGTCGTCATCGCTGGGCTGCGCGCCGGGCTCGATCAGGCCGCGCTCGAGGCCGCGTTCGCGGATCCGTGCCAGGTCCAGGCCGGCGCCGTCGTCGCGTACTTCGACGCCGACTTCGTTGCCTTCCTGCGTGATCGTGATCGTGATGCTGCCGCTGCGGTCCTTGCCGGCGGCCTCGCGCTGTTCGGGCGTTTCGACGCCGTGCGCGACACTGTTGCGCAGCAGGTGTTCGAACGGCCCGGTCATGCGTTCGAGCACGCCGCGGTCGATTTCGATCGCGCCGCCAACGATGTCCAGCCGCACCTGCTTGGCCGTCTCCTTGGCCGCCTGGCGCACGATGCGGTACAGCCGGTCGGCCATGCTCTCGAACTCGACCATGCGCGTGCGCAGCAGGTCGTCCTGCAGCTCGCGCGTCAGCCGTGCCTGCGCCGCGAGCTCGTCTTCGGTCGACTGCAGCGTGCGCTGCAGGCTGCGCTGCAAGGTGGCCACGTCGTTGACCGACTCGGCCATGAAACGCGTCAGCTCCTGGAAGCGCGTGAAGCGGTCCATCTCCAGCGGGTCGAAGGTCGCGGAGGCGGCCTTGGCCGCTTCCAGCCGCGAACTCATCTGCGTCTCGGCCTGCAGCTCGATGTCGCGCAGCTGGCGGCGCAGGCGGTCCAGGCTGTCGGTCAGTTCGTTCAGCGAGCCTTGCAGGCCACGCACGTCGGTGTCGATGCGGGCGCGCGTGATGCTCACCTCGCCGGCCTGGTTGACCAGCCGGTCGAGCAGGGCGCCGCGCACGCGCACGACGGCCGTGCCGGCCGCTGCCGGGCGGTCCGCCGGCGCCACGCTGCTGGCGCTGCCGGGGGTGAAACGGGCCCAGTCGATGACGGCCGGCGCGACGGCGGCCGCGACCGGCAGCTCGGCGACAGGTTCTTCGGTGGCCGCCTCGACGGGCAGCTCGGCGACCGCCTCGACGACGGGCTCGACAACCGGCTCGGCCGGCACTTCGGGCACCGGCATCTCGACCAGCGCCGGCGCGGCTTCGACCGCCGGTGCCGCCACGGCCACGGCGGTGGCCGGCTTGCGCAGCGCATCGAAGGCATTCGCCATCGCATCGGCGCGACTGAGCAGCGGTTCGATGTCGGCGGCGTGCGCGCTGTCGCGCTCGGCCAGCTGCTCGATCGCCGTTTCGAGCCGGTGCGCCATCTCGCCCAGGCGCATCGCACCGGCGAGCCGGGCACCGCCCTTGAATGTGTGCAGCGTGCGCATGCAGGCCGACGCCGCATCGGCGTCGCCGGGGCGGTCGTAGAGGTCGCGCAAGCGGCTCTGCAGCTGCGGCAGCAGTTCGTCGGCTTCTTCTTCGAAGATCGGGAACAGCTCGACATCGATCGCGTCGACCGCGTCGATGTCGTCCTCGTCTTCGAAGGCTTCGTCGAGCAGCGGCGCCGGCCGGGTGCTGGGCGCGATGGGCGTGAACTCGACCGGCAGCGGCGGCGGCCAGCGTTCGTGGTCGGCCAGGCGCTCCATCAGCCCCGGCTCGACGCTGCGCAGGAAGCCGGCGGCAAACTGGTGCAGCAGGCGCCGGATCTCTTCGGCGGCGTCGTTGAACAGCTCGGGCTCGCCGGCGCGGCCGCGGCCGGTGGCGTGCGATCGCATCAGCGCATGTTCGAGCGCGCGCGCCAGCGACGACAGCTCGGCATAACCGACGGTGGCCGAATTGCCGGCCAGCGAATGCGCCAGCGCGACCGCCGTCTCCGACACCGGATGGCGTTCGTACTCCATCTGCCATTCGAGCAGCTCGGTGCCGAGCCGGCGCGACAGTTCGTCGGCCTCGTTGAGGAAGATGTTGAACAGCGGGATGCCGATGCGCAGGTCGCCGATGACCTTGACCTGCTCGTCGTCGGATGCGGGCGGTTCGGGCGCCGGCTCGGGTTCGGGCGCCGGTTCGGGTAGCGCTTCAACCGCGGCTGCGGCAACGGACTCTGGCTCGGGCTCGACCAGCGCGTCGAAAACGGCTTCGGGCTCGGGCTCGAACGCGGCCTCGATCTCGGCCTCGGGCTCGGGTGGCACGGCCGGCTCGGGCGGCGCCGGCGCGGCGGGCGCTTCGCCGAAGTCGAAATCGGCCAGGTCGATTTCCACCGCTTCGGCAGCCGGCGGCAAGGCCGGCTCGGGGTCGGCCGGCGGCAGGTCGGGGAACAGCGCGTCGAAGTCGACATCGGCCGCGGCGGGTTCCGGCTCCGGCGTCGGCACCGGCGCCGCGGGCGCCAGCGCTTCGTCGCCGAAGTCGCCCAGGTCGAGGTCGAAGCTGACATCTTCGACCGCCGGCGGCGGCGCTGCTGCCAGCGGCGGCAGGCCGAGGTCGAGATCGGTAGCGCTCGGCAGGTCGGGCACCCGCGCCACCAGTTCGTCGACCCGCGGTTCGAAGATCGGCTCGGGGGCAGGCTCGGCGGCCAGCTCGAGGGCCGGCTCTGCGACCGGTTCGGCGACCGGTTCCGGCGGCGGCACGACCATCGGCGCTTCGTCGAACACCGGTTCGGGCACCAGCAGCGGCCGCTGCGGCGCCTCGATCGCGATGCGGTGGCCGTCGATGCGCAGCGCGTCGGCGGCGCGTGCAACGGCCGGCGACGCATGGCCTTCGTCGCGGCCGGCGGCGATGGCTTCGGTCCAGGCGCCCAGGTAGTCCAGCGCTTCGGCGGTGAAGCCGCGCAGCGCATGGTCCATGCGCGACGACAGCGCCAGGCGCGAGTTGAACAGCTGTTCGCAGGCCCAGGCGGCTTCGCCGAAGTCCTTCAGCCCGACCATGCGCGAGCTGCCCTTCAGCGTGTGGAAGGCGCGGCGCACGGCCGTCATCTCGCCCAGGTCTTCGGGCTGGTCGATCAGCTTGTCGAGCGAGACGCGGGCGTTGTCGACGACCTCGCGCGCTTCCTCGATGAAGATCTCGCGCATCTCGGCGTCGTCTTCGAGGCCGGAGCCAGGGGCGCTGGGCGGCGGCACCGGCATCGATTCGGGCGCCGGCACCGGCGCCGGCGGCGCGAAGTGGGCCATCGTCTGCGCCAGCTCGGCGCGCACGGCCTGGCGCGTGTCGTCGTCGACGGCATCGTCCAGCGCGTTCTGGGCCTTGCTCATCGCGCGCGCCAGCGCCGGCTGGTCGGCCGCCGCGGCCTGCTGCGACAGCCGTTCGAGTTCGTCGGAGACCACCGCGTCGGGCACGTCGGACAGCGCCGCGGCCAGCGCCAGCGACTGCGCCTGGTCGAGCAGCGGCGGCGTCTCGGCCACCGGCAAGGGTTCGTCGTCGAAGGCCGCAAAGGCCGACGGCTTCTCGCTCTGGCCCATCACCGCGCTCAGGCTGCCGGTCTCGGGGTCGTAGCGGAACAGCGACTTGGCCAGCGTGGGCTGCACGCTGAGCATGTCGATGAGGAAGCTCAAGGCGCCGAGGTTGTCGGCCAGGCGGTCGAAGGTGCCGGTCTGCACGGCACGCTGCGGGTCGACCTCGGTCTGCGCCAGCGCGTCGACATCGTCGCGCATGTGCAGCACGGCCTGCGAAGCCTGGTCCATGCCCAGCACCGACAGCACGCCGCGCATCGCCGACAGCTGGTTCGGCACCGGGATCAGCACCTGGCGCTGCGACGGGTCGCGGAAATACTGGTCGATCTGCTTCTCGACCTCGGACAGCGCGGCGCGCAATTCCTGCACCACGCTGCCCATGGTCTGGCGGTCGCTGACGCGGCGGTACAGCTCCTCCATCCAGCCTTCCAGCGGCTGCGGGTCGGCGCCGATGCGCACGTCGTCGATGCGGCGCGCCATGCGCTGCACGCGGCCGGCGAGTTCAGCGTGTTCGAGGTCGCCGTCTTCGATCGACGCGTCCAGGTACAGGATCGATGTGGCGACTTCCATCGCCAGCGGCGCCGGTGGCACGTCGCCGCTGGCCACGGTCTGCGTCACCGCGGTCTGCAGCGCGCCGGCCAGCACGTCGCCGGACGGGAACAGGCGCTGCAGCGAATCGCCGACCAGCGCAAACTGCTCGCCGAGGCCGCCCAGGCGGTGCAGCTCTCCGCCTGCCACCGCCGACCAGGCGTCCTTGGCGCTGGCCACGCGCTTGCGGGCCTGCGCGATCCAGGCCGGGTCGAAGCGGCCGAGCTGCGGCGTCTCGTAGTTGGCGCCGGCCGTGTCGTCGATCTGCCAGGCACTGCGTACCGCGGCCAGCCGCGGCGCCGGGTAGGCCGCCGTCGGCGGGCTGGCGTGCGAGCAGAAGAAGAGCAGATCCTGCGCCAGCCGGTCGGACAAGTCGTCCTGGCCGCGCACCGTCGTGCGCAGCTGCGCCAGCAGCCGCGACGCAACGCGCTTGGTGTAGACGTCGGTGGCCAGCAGCCCCTGCGCCTGCGCTTCGAAGAAGGCCGCGGCCAGTTGCCACAGCGTCGCCAGCCGGCCACCGGCACCGGTGCCCGGGGTCAGGCTCGCGCCGGCGCCGAGTTCGGCGCAGAGGTCGCTCATGCGCGCCAGCGAGTCGCGGTCGGGGTGGCGCATCAGCCCCAGCACCAGCGACTCGATCGCGCTGCGCGCGTCGTCGTCGGCGGCGCGCGGCACGATCGACAGATCCTGTGGCAGGTCGTGCCAGCTCCAGTCCTGCAGCCACAGGTCGGCCGGGTGCACGCGGTCGGCACCGGCCAGCAGCTGCGCCGCACGGTACTGCGGGAACAGCGCCACCGGCGACACCGCCTTGCCGGCGAGCAGCCGCGACAGATAGTCGAGCAGCGCGAACGAAACCTTCTCGACGGTGTCGACCGCCGCGGCGTCGACCATCGCCGGCTTGGCCACCATGCGTTGCACCGCGGCTTCGCTGGCGCGCAGCACCTGCGCCGGCGCCGGCAGGCCGACCAGCTCGAGCGCACCGACACCCTGGTGCAGATGCACGCGCGCCATGCGCAGCACCGCGGGGTCGACCGCGTCGACGTCGGAGCCGCCCAGCGCCTCGGCTTCCTTCAGGTAGCGGCGCAGCGCCTTGTGTGCCGTCTCGAGCGACTTGCGCAGCTCGCCATGCACCCAGGCCAGCGCGCTGAGGTCGTCGCCGGGCGACCCGTCTTGGTCGGGGTCGGTGCTGGCGTCCATCACGGCGTCCATCGGCGGCAACGCGTCACGCGACCTTGAAGCGCGCCACCGACGCCTTCAGTTCCTCGGCGGTGCGCGACAGCTCGCGCACCATCTGTGCCGTCGAGCGCGTGCCCTCGCCGGTCTGCTCGGTCACCGCGAAGATGTGCTGGATGTTGGCGGCCACGACGTTGGCCGAATCGGCTTCGCGCAGCGCCTGCGACGAGATCTGCGCGATCAGCTCGGACAGCTGGCGCGTGACGCGATCGATGTCGCCGAGCGCCGAGCCGGCGGCGTCGGACAGGCGCGCGCCTTCGACCACGCCCTGCGTCGAGCGCTCCATGGCGGCCACCGCGTCCTGCGTGTCGGTCTGAATCGTGCGGACGATGGCGGCGATCTGCCGCGTCGCATCACCCGAGCGTTCGGCCAGCCGCTGCACTTCTTCGGCCACCACCGAGAAGCCGCGTCCCGCTTCACCGGCCGACGCGGCCTGGATGGCGGCGTTCAGCGCCAGCACGTTGGTCTGCTCGGTAATGTCGGAAATCAGCTCGGTGATTTCGCCGATCTCCTGCGACGACTCGCCGAGGCGCTTGATGCGCTTGGAGGTTTCCTGGATCTGGTCGCGAATGGCGTTCATGCCGCCGATCGTGTTCTGCACCGCCTGCAGGCCGGACTCGGCCGCCTGCAGCGACTGCCGCGCCACCTGCGCCGTCTGCTGCGATTGCGCGGCCACGTCGTTGATGCGGCCGGCCATCTGCAGCACCGACTCGCCGGTCTCGCGGATCTCGCGCAGCTGTTCGGTCGACGCGGCGAGCAGTTCGGTCGACGTTTGCTCGACCTGCTGCGTCGTGTCGGTCACGCGCGCCACCGTGCTCTGCACCGCCGACACCAGCGTGCGCAGTTCTTCCACGGTGTAGTTCACCGAGTCGGCGATGGCGCCGGTGATGTCTTCGGTCACCGTGGCCTGCTGCGTCAGGTCGCCTTCGGCCACCGTCTGCAACTCGTTCATCAACCGCAGAATGGCGGCCTGGTTGGCGTCGTTGACGCGCTTGGCTTCCTGCTCCTGGCGTTCGGCTTCCTGGCGCTGCACGTCGGCCTGGCGCGCCCGCGTCGTCTGGCCGATGACGAACAGCCGCAGCAGCCCGAAACCGCCGGCGCCCAGCAGCAGCAGCGCCAGCAGGCCCGGAACGATGGTGCCGACGCCGATCGCGCCCGAACGCGACAGGTCGTTCTGCAGCTGGTCGAGGCCGCGGCGCAGCGGTTCGCTGTCGTTGACGATGACGGTCTGCGCTTCGCGCGCCGACACCAGCCCCTGCAAATTGCCGAGAATTGCGCTGGCCTGGGTGCGGGTCTCGTCGTATTGCTTCAGCAGCTGCTGCAGCCGTTCGCGAATCTGCGCGTCCTTGGTGCCGGGCAGGCGCAGTTCGGGGTTGCCGTTGATCAGGCCTTCGGCGATCTCGCGGAAGGAATTCAAGTCCTTGCCGAGCAGGAACACGGCTTCGGCGCTGACGCCTTCCATGGTCTGGAACTCGTTGGCGCTCTTGCCGATGCGCTGCGTCAGCATCACCAGCTGGCCCACTGCCGACAGCTCGGCCGCCGACGCGCCGCCCTGCAGCTTCAGCGACGACACGGTCTCGGCGGTTTCCAGCAGGTCGGCCGACTGGCGGTTGATCGTGCGCAGCGCCTGGCCGACCTGGGTCAGCGTCTTCTGCTGGCCGAGCACGGTGGCCGAGCTCTTCTCGGCGCGGTCGACCATCGGCAGCAGCTTGTCGACCTGCTCTTGCAGCGCGCCGGGTGCGGACGGCACTTCGCCGTCGCCGTTCTTGAGCCCGCGCACATTGCGCGCCAGCACGTCGGCGCTTTCCTTGACTTCCGGGAAGGCCGCCTGGCTGCCGATCAGCGCCTGCGACACCGACTTGGCCAGCCGCTGCGACTGCGTCTGCGCCTGGCCGGCCGCGCCGACCTGGGCCGCGCTGCGGTTGCTGCCGATGACCGATGCCGCGCCGGTGATCACGAGCCCGGCCAGGCCCAGCCCGAACAGCGCCACCAGCAGCCGCTGCTGCTGCGCCGCCGGCCAATGGCCGATGACGGGCAGGCCGCTGCCGCCGGTGCCGTCGTCGGCATCCGATGGCAGGCGCGTCTCGCCGTAGTCGGCCGCCAGTTCGGACGGCGCGGCTTCGGAGATGATCGACGAATCGGCACCCGAGCGGCCGCCGACTTCGGCCGGGATCGTGCCCGGCCCCAGGCGCACCGTGGCCTCCATCGGGTTCAGCGCCAGGTCGAGCTCGTCGTACGCATTCGCCGGCGTCTCGCCCGGCCCCTGCTTCCCCCGGGCCATGCCCTTCATCTTGTCCAGCAAGCTCATGGTGTCCTCGTCGTGGGATTCATGCGGCAATCGTGGCGATGGCCAGGAATTGTTCGTGCAATGCCAGCGCCGGCAGGTCGATCTCCTGCCAGACGCGGCCGTCGGCGTCGCGCCAGCGCGCACCGGCGAAAGCCGGATGCGGGCCTTCTTCGGCCGGTTCTATCGTCAGCTGGTCGGCGTTGCGCAAGCCGGCCAGCTTCTCGACCAGCAGGGCGCAATGGCTGCCCAGACTGGCGTTCAAGGCGAGCAGGCGCGAGTGTTCGCGCACCACGTCGGAGGCCGACATCGTCGGCCGCAAGCCGAGAAACGCCGCCAGGTCGACGACGCCATGCAAGCCGCCGCGAAGGTTGGCCACGCCGACGAACCACGGCTGCGTGTGCGGCACCGGCAGCACCGGGCCGAGCGAGAAGATCTCGCCGGCGCTCGGCAGCGACACCAGCACGCCCTGGCCCGCGCATTCGACGGCCAGCCACGCGACGGTGCGGGCTTCGGTGCGCGCGGCTTGCAGCCTTTGCGCGAGGCGGCTTTGGAGTTCGCGGAGGGCTTCGCGGTTGGCCATGTCGACTAGTCGAAGGCCTTGATCTTGGCGAGCAGTTCTTCCGCGTTGACCGGCTTGACGATGTAGTCCCGCGCACCTTGTCGCATGCCCCAGACCTTGTCGGTTTCCTGGTTCTTGCTGGTGCACATGATCACCGGCACGCCGGCGAAGCGCGGGTCGCGCGTGATCGTGCGCGTCAGCTGGAAGCCGTTCTGCCCGGGCATCACCACGTCCATCAGGATCAGGTCCGGCTTTTCCTCGGCCAGGCGGCGCATCGCCTCCTCGCCGTTCTCGGCCGTGCGCACGGTGAAGCCGCGCTTGCCGAGCAGGTCGGACAGGTGGTGCAGTTCGGTCTTCGAGTCGTCGACAACCAGTATGTTCTGGATGGCCATTCGATTCGTCCTAGAGAGCAATACGAGCGGCGTGGCGCAGCAAAGCGTCGCGCCTTCAGCCGGCGACGCGGCGGTACGAATCCACCGCGCGCAGCAGCTGCTCCTTGGTGAAGGGTTTGGTCAGGTAGTCTTCGGAGCCCACCATGCGCCCACGCGCCTTGTCGAACAAGCCATCCTTGGACGACAGCATGATCACCGGCACGTGCGCGAAGCGCGGGTTGCGCTTGATGATGGCGCAGGTCTGGTAGCCGTCCAGCCGCGGCATCAGGATGTCGCAGAAGATCAGTTCGGGATCGTGGTCGTTGACCTTGGCCAGCGCGTCGAAACCGTCTTCGGCAAGCACGACTTCGTGCCCGCCCTGGCGCAGGAAGATCTCGGCGCTGCGGCGTATCGTGTTGCTGTCGTCGATGACCAGCACCTTGGCGCCGGGGGCCGGGATTTCCGGAACATCAGGGTTCACCTTGGGTACTCCTCAACGACCAGCGGGGAGGCGGCGGCGGCCGGCCTCAGATTTCAACCATCTCGAAATCTTCCTTGCGTGCACCGCATTCCGGGCAGGTCCAGTTCATCGAGACATCGGTCCAGGCCGTGCCGGGGGCGATGCCATGATCCGGGTCACCAGCCGCCTCGTCGTAGATCCAACCGCAAATCAGGCACATCCAGGTTCGGCTTTGGCTCACGTTCGAACGGTCACTCACTACAATGGTCGACGATTGTAGCCACGCATATCCGCGAAAACTCAAGGATTTGTGAGGACATACACACCATTCCTCAGATTCCGCTAGAGGTCCGGCGCAAGACCCGCAGTCGGCCGCCACAGCGTTAAGGCCCTACCCATGACCCCCGACCCCCATCCGGCCACGGAGCCGCAGGATCCGGCGCTCGAACCGCCGGCGCCGGCCTGCGTGATGAGCTTCAATGCCAGCGACCCGAGCGGCGCCGGCGGCCTGGCCGGCGACATCGCGACCATCGCCGCGATGGGCGCGCATGCGCTGCCGGTCGTGACGTCGATCGTCATGCGCGACACCGCCGAAGTCTTCGACCACCACGACATCGACGACGACGCCGTCGTCGAGCAGGCGCGCACCATCCTCGAAGACGTGACGATCGCCGGCTGGAAGGTCGGCTTCCTCGGCACCGCCGAGACCGTCAGCGCGGTTGCCGAGGTGCTGTCCGACTATGCCGACATCCCGCTCGTGGCCTACATGCCGGGCTTGTCGTGGCTGGAGGAAGACCAGCAGCAGCCCTACCTCGACGCCTTCCGCGAACTGATCCTGCCGGCGACCGAAGTGCTGGTCGGCAGCCACAAGACGCTGCAGGACTTTCTGCTGCCCGAGTGGGACAGCGAGCGCCCGCCGTCGGCGCGCGAACTGGCCGTCGCGGCCGGCGAACACGGCACGCGCTACGTGCTCGTCACCGGCGTGATGCTGGCCAGCAAGGGCACCGAGCAGTACATCGACAACGTCCTCGCGTCACCGCAAGGCGCGCTGACGGGCGAGAAGTTCGAGCGCTTCGACACCGCCTTCGTCGGCGCCGGCGATACGCTGTCGGCCGCCCTGGCCGCGCTGCTGGCGGCCGGCAGCGAGCTGCAGGCGGCTGTCGGCGAAGCGCTGTCGTTCCTGGACCAGAGCCTGGACGCGGGCTTCCGCCCGGGCATGGGCAACATCGTGCCGGACCGCTTCTTCTGGGCGCTGCCGCCAGCCGAAGAAGGCGAGCCCGAGTCCGGGCCGGAAGAGCCCGACAACGGCTTCGACGACGGCAAGGCCAAGGGGGGAGCGCCGCGCCGTGTCCACTAATGTCGAGCTGTTCGCACGGGCGCAAAAGGTCATCCCCGGCGGCGTGAATTCGCCGGTGCGCGCGTTTCGCGCCGTCGGCGGCACGCCGCGCTTCATTACGCGCGCCCAGGGCGCCTACATGTGGGACGCCGAAGGCCAGCGCTACATCGACTACATCGGCTCCTGGGGCCCGATGATCCTCGGCCACGGCCACCCGGCCGTGCTCGAAGCGGTGCAGAAGGCGGCGGCCGACGGCTTCAGCTTCGGCGCGCCGACCGAGCGCGAAGTCGAACTCGCCGAGGCCATCATCGGCCTGGTGCCCAGCGTCGAGCAGGTGCGGCTGGTCAGCAGCGGCACCGAAGCCGGCATGAGCGCCATCCGCCTGGCGCGCGGCGCCACCGGGCGCAGCAAGATCATCAAGTTCGAAGGCTGCTACCACGGCCATGCCGATGCGCTGCTGGTCAAGGCCGGCTCGGGCCTGGCGACCTTCGGCTTTCCGACCAGCGCCGGCGTGCCGCCCGAAGTGGTGCAGCACACGCTGGTGCTCGAGTACAACAACGTCGCGCAGCTCGAAGAGGCCTTCACCACGCACGGCCGCGAGATCGCCTGCGTGATGATCGAGCCGATCGCCGGCAACATGAACTTCGTGCGCGCGTCCGTGCCCTTCATGAAGCGCCTGCGCGAGCTGTGCACGGCCAGCGGCACGCTGCTGGTGTTCGACGAGGTGATGACGGGTTTCCGCGTCGCGCTCGGCGGTGCGCAAAGCGTCTACGCGAAGCTGATCCCCGGCTTCAAGCCCGACATGAGCGTGTTCGGCAAGGTCATCGGCGGCGGCATGCCGCTGGCGGCCTTCGGCGCCACCAAGGACGTGATGAGCCAGCTCGCGCCGCTGGGCCCGGTCTACCAGGCCGGTACGCTGAGCGGCAACCCGGTGGCCACGGCCTGCGGGCTGGCGACGATCAACGAGATTGCCAAGCCCGGTTTCTTCGAAGCGCTCTCGGCGAAGACGCAGTCGCTCGTCGAAGGCCTGACGGCCGCGGCGCGCGGCGCCGGCGTGTCGCTGGTCGGCGACAGCGAAGGCGGCATGTTCGGCTTCTTCTTTGCGGACTCACTGCCGCAGAACTACGGCGTCGTCATGGCCACCGACAAGGAGCGCTTCAACCGCTTCTTCCACGGCATGCTGGACCGCGGCGTGTACCTGGCGCCGGCCTTGTACGAAGCCGGCTTCGTCAGCGCCGCGCACAGCGCCGCGGACATCGCGGCAACGGTCGAAGCCGCCGCGTCGGCGCTGCGCGCCTGAGTCAGACCGGGGCGCCCGCGAAGCGGAACGCCACCTGCATCTCGATCAGCGGCACCGGGTAGGTCATGCGGCAGCGCCAGCCGCGGAACTCGGTGCCGCCGATCCCGGCGCGCGCCAGCACGGCGGCGATGGCGCCCGCCTGATCGGGCACGCCCGGCAGCTCGAAGGCTGATGCCCCGGCCGGCAGTTGTTCGATGCGCGCCGTCAGGTTGACGCGGCGCAGGTGCGGCTGGCCCGGCTCGGGCTGCGCCATCGATGCGCCGCTCGGCGCCGGCAGGTAGAAGCCGACCTGCGGCAGGGCGTCAGGCCACAGCCCGCGTGCCACGTAGATGTCGCGCACCAGCGTCTGGCAAGGCGTGTGCAGCATATAGCTGCGCACGACGACATAGGCCTCGGCCTGCGTCAGGCGCTCGGCGCGCTGCACGCGAAAGGCCGATGTCAGCCGCGCCGGCGCCGCGGCCTTCGCATCGGCAGCAAGCACGAAGGTCGACATCCGCCCTTCTTCGATGACCTGCAGCTCGGGCAGTGGCTGGCTGCTGGCCTCGGCGACGAGAAAGTCGCGTGGCTGGCGCGTGTGCCAATCGCCTTCGAGGCTGGTCATCGACGGGCCGCCGCCGGGCACCGGCGCTTCGGCTTGCGTGTGCACGCTGAGCAGCGGCAAGGCCATGCCGGCCGACAGCCGCTGCAGGCCCAGCCGGCGGTGCACCTCGACGAGGTCGACGGATTCGCCGTCCGCCGCCGGCACCAGGAACAGCGCCGTGCACAAGGTGTCGCAGCAATGCCCGAACAGGAAGGACGCGGCCTTGAACGAAGCCTGGCGCGCCGTCTGCTCGCGCCGTTCGCGGATCGAGCTTTGCGTTTCGCCCATGCGCGCGTCCAGCGTCTGGCGGCCGCCGGGCACGGCGTCGAGCAGCGCTTCGAAGCGCGCCACCGCCTGTTCGGCCGCATGCAGCAGCGCCGGCTCGGCCGCGCCGCGGGCGCGTTCGAGCAGGATGCGCAAGCCCGTCGGCGACGGCACGGTGTGCAGGAACTCGAGGTCCGAATCGGCGCGCGTGGCCTGCACCAGGCGGCTGGCCAGGCTCTTGTCGAGCCCGGCGCTGCGCATCAGCCGCACCGGCCGCGGCGGCGAGCCGGCCAGCGACTCCAGCAGCGGCGTCAGCTGCCGGCGCAGTTCGGCCGCGACGGCGGCGATCTGCGCCGCCGCGCCGGCGCTTTCGATCTCGGGTTTGGCGAAGTTCACGCCAGCGACTTTCGCACAACAGCCACCGGCCCTGGCTACGGGGTCGCCCGGCGGCGCACGATCAGGCTGCGGCCCGCGTAAGCCGGCCGGGTCTGGTAGCCGGTGACGGCCATCACGCTGCCGTCGCCGGTGATCGCGGTGACGTTGTCCAGCGTCAGCAGCGGGTTCACTGTGGTGCCGTTGGCGACCAGGTAGTCGGCGATGTTCTGCATGCCGGCGGCCGCGGTCCAGATGAAGCCGACCGAGTTCGGCGCCATGCTGTCCGGCCGCGCTATGCCGACGACGATGCTGCCGTCTTCGCTGACGCCGTTCGAATACGCGGCGCCCTTCTTGCGCGTCTTGTCGATGGTGCCGAGCACCGTGCGCTGCCACTGCTGGCCGTCCCACTTCCACATCGTCGCCGAGGCTCTGAAGCCGCGTGTTTCGTCGGCGCTGTAGCCGACGACGACGGTGCCGGCGGCGTTGACGGCCGAGGCTTCGCTCGGCCAGTCGGAGTCGTGCAGCACGGTCAGCACGCCGTTCAGCCAGATCGCGGCGCGGCGGTTGCCGTAGATCGGATGCTCGTCCCAGCCGGCAAGCAAGCTGCCGTCGGCATTGGCGTCGTCGATGCGGCTGGAATGGCCGCTGCTGCCCATGCCGACGAGGTTCGTGGCCGCCGACCAGCGGCCGCCGTGCGCCGAGCCGTCGCTGTAGCCGGGCCGCCAGTACAGGCCGGTGATGACCTGGCCGTCGCGCGACATGCCGAACACCGACGCGTCTTCGTAATCCATGATGCCGCCGTCGGCCGGCAGCGGCGGCGTCAGCTGCTGCCAGCCGCCCTGCACCGTCCAGCGGCCCATGGTGCCGTAGCTGCCGGCGTCGGCCAGGATCGTCGACGCGATGACCTTGCCGTCGGCCGAGATGGCCGGCATGCCCGAGCGCGTGCCCAGCGGCGCCCAGGTGCCGCGGCCGAGCAGCTGGATGCCGTCGCGCGCGGTCCAGCGGAAGGTCTGGAAGTCGTCGCTGGTCTGGCCGACCGCGGTGCGGCCGTCGGCCGACAGGCCGGCAATCCAGCCGTCGACGTGCTGGACGCTCAGCGTGTCTGCCGACGCAGGGATCAGCGGCGCCAGCAGCAGTGCGGCGCACAAGCCGGCGCGGCAGAGATTCATCGGATTCATCGGCAGTTCTCCTGGAAGGGCGCAGCGCGGGCCTGCGGAAATTTGAAGTTTCGAAGTCTATCTAACTTCTTTCGGAGTTCTCTCAGAGAATATACGAATGGCGACACCAACGGCCGGAACATGCCCGAAAGAAGACTCAGACCGGCGACGAACGCAAGCCGTAGGCCTTGCCCGCGGCGAACAGGAATTCGGCGCGCAGCACGGCCGCGCCCTTTTCGCCGGGCGCGGCGAAGCCGAGCACGCCGATCGTTTCGCCGGGCTGGATCTCGCGCACCTGCCAGGCCTGCATGCGCGCGATCGGCGCGAGTTCGATCTCCCAGCGGCGGTCCTTGCGTGTCGGCAGCACGGCGGCCTTCAGCAGCGCCGGGCCGTCGACCGGGGCGCTTTGCGCCGGCAGCGCGCGGCTGGCCAAATCGGCCGGCAGTTTCAGGTCGGCCGCCAGCTCGAGGTCGAGCTCGGCGTGCGGGTTGCGCCAGGCGACCTTGGCCGCCTTGCCTTCGACATAGATCGGCCGCGTCTGGTCGAAACTGCTCCAACCGTGGTGCGCGAAGGCCGGCCGCAGCGCCAGCAATGCGGCAGCGGCCAGGACGGTGCGTCTTCTGTCCATGTCGACCTCCTCTATCGGTAGGCGATCCAGCGACCGCAGATGATGACCATGAACCAAAGCCCCAGCGAGACCGCGGTCTGCGCTCGCGCCGTACGGTCGGGATGGTCGAGCCCGCCGCGCACATGGAACAGCGCGGCGTTCAGGCCGGCCAGCGCGATCAACACCATTTTGACGACGAAGGCGCGGTTGGCCAGCATCTCGCCCGGGTTGGCCGCGAACATCAGCCCGCCGCTGAGCAGCAGCAGGCCGAAGCCGGACAAGGCCAGCGCCAGCGACAGCCGCGCCAGCGGCCGCAACGGCAGCTCGCGCGCCAGCCCCCAGACGCGCAGCTCCAGCAGCACCAGGTTGCCGACGAGCAACGCGATGCCGACGACGTGCAGGACTTCCAGCGCCGGGTAGGCGACGGCGTTCGACGCCAGCCACGGAATGCCGCTCAAGCTCATGCCGCAACCGTAGCACGCGCTTCTAGAATGACCTGCATGCACCTCCACATCCTCGGCATCTGCGGCACCTTCATGGGCGGCCTTGCTGCACTGGCGCGTGAAGCCGGCCACCGCGTCACCGGCTGCGACGCCAACGTCTACCCGCCGATGAGCGACCAGTTGCGCGCCCTGGACATCGAGCTGGTCGAAGGCTTCGGCGCCGAGCAGCTGGCGCTGAAGCCCGACGTGTTCGTCATCGGCAACGTCGTGACGCGCGGCAATGCGCTGATGGAGGCCATCCTCGACGCCGGCGTGGCCTACACCAGCGGCCCGCAGTGGCTGGCCGAGAACGTGCTGCCGGGCCGCCATGTGCTGGCCGTGGCCGGCACGCACGGCAAGACGACGACGACGTCGATGCTGGCCTGGATCCTCGAATCGGCCGGGCTCGCGCCGGGCTTCCTGGTCGGCGGCGTGCCGCAGAACTTCGGCGTCTCGGCGCGGCTGGGCGCGGGCCAATGCTTCGTCATCGAAGCCGACGAGTACGACACCGCGCTGTTCGACAAGCGCAGCAAGTTCGTGCACTACCGGCCGCGCACTGCGATCCTGAACAACCTCGAACACGACCACGCCGACATCTTCCCGGACCTGGCCGCCATCGAGACGCAGTTCCACCATCTCGTGCGCACGGTGCCGGCGAGCGGGCGGCTGGTCGTCAACGCACGCGACGAAGCGCTGCAACGCGTGCTGCAGCGCGGCTGCTGGAGCGAGGTGCAGCGTTTCGGCACCAAGCGCGAAGAACCCGGCGGCCTGTGCGCGCGCGGCGAGCCGCATTCGTTCGACGTGCTGCGCGGCAGCCTGAAGATCGGCCACGTCGACTGGCCGCTGATCGGCGAACACAACCAGATGAATGCGCTGGCCGCCATCGGCGCGGCCGAACACGTCGGCGTCGCGCCCGAAGCCGCGGCCGCGGCACTGGCCCGCTTCGAGAACGTGCGCCGGCGCATGGAGCTGCTGGGTGAAGTGGTCGGCGTGAAGGTCTACGACGACTTCGCGCACCACCCGACGGCGATGCGCACCACCATCGCCGGGCTGCGCCGCAAGGTCGGCATGGACCGCATCCTGGCCGTCTTCGAGCCCCGCTCGAACACCATGAAGCTGGGCACGATGAAGGCCCAGTTGCCGTGGGCGCTGGAAGAAGCCGACCTGAGCTTCGCGCTGCAGGGCGACTACGGCTGGAACGTGCGCGAGGCCCTGGCGCCGCTGGCCGCGCCGGCGCAGGTGACCGACAAGGTCGACGCGCTGGTGGCCGCGGTCGTGCGCGCCGCAAGGCCCGGCGACCACGTGCTGGTGATGAGCAACGGCGGCTTCGGCGGCATCCACGCCAAGCTGCTTGACGCGCTGAAGGCGCGCTGACGCCCGGCCCCGCGATGCCGGCCGCGCCGACGCACCTGCTGTACCTGCACGGCTTCCGCTCCAGCCCGCGGTCCTTCAAGGCACAGCGGCTGGCGGCCTGGCTGGCGCAGCACCGGCCGGACGTTCACTGGTGGTGCCCGCAACTGCCGCCGTCGCCGCGCGAGGCGATTGACCTGCTGCGCGACGGCATCGCAAGCTGGCCCGCCGAACCCGGCGCCGCAGCCGTGCTCGGCAGCTCGCTCGGCGGCTTCTATGCCACCGCGGTGGCCGAAGCGACGGGCTGGCCCGCCGTGCTGATGAACCCGGCCGTCGACCCGGCGCGCGACCTGGCGGCCTACATCGGCGAGCAGACGGCCTTCCACGCGCCGGAAGAGCACTTCTTCTTCCGCGCCGAGTACGTCGAAGAGCTGCGCCAGCTGGCCGTACCGGCGATCACCCGGCCCGAGCGCTACTTCGCCATCATCGCCAAGGGCGACGAGCTGCTCGACTGGCGCGAGATGGCCGCGCGCTATGCCGGCGCCACGATCCGCCTGCTCGAAGGCAGCGACCACGCACTGTCGGACTTCGACGATCACCTGCCCGCGCTGCTGCACTTCCTGGGCCTCGGGGCCTGACCGGCGACAATCGCCGCCATGTATGTTCTGTTCGACGATGCCGGGAAGTTCCACGCCGGCCGCTTGATGTCCGAGGCCGAGGCGTCGCTGCAGGTGGAGCTCGACTCCGGCAAGCGCGTCAAGGTCAAGGCGGCCAATGTGATGCTGCGCTTCGAGAAGCCGGCGCCGGCCGAGCTGATCCGCGAAGCGCAGGCGCTGGCCAGCCAGATCGACCTCGGCCTGGCCTGGGAATTCGCGCCGGACGCCGAATTCGGCTTCGCCGACCTGGCGCGCGATTACTTCGAATCCAGCGCCGGCCCGGAGAAGCAGGCCGCGGCGCTGTTCCGCCTGTTCGACGCGCCGCACTACTTCCGCCGACTCGGCAAAGGCCAGTTCAGGAAGGCGCCGGAAGAGACAGTGAAGGCGGCGCTGCTGGGCATCGAACGCAAGAAGCTGGTCGCGGCACAGATCGAAGGCTGGGCCGTCGAGCTGGCCGAAGGCCGCTGCCCGGCGCCGGTACGCGAGCAGCTGTACCGCATCCTGTTCAAGCCGGACAAGAACGCGCCCGAATACAAGGCCGTGGTCGACGCCGCGAAACGTTCGCAGCGTGCGCCGCTGGACCTGCTGAAGGCCGCCGGTGCCATCGACAGCCCGTACCAGTTCCACTGGCGGCGCTTCCTGTTCGAGCAGTTCCCGCACGGCACCGCGTTCCCGGCGCTGGCGGCGCCGGAGATCAAGGACAAGCTGCCGCTGGCCGCCGTGCAGGCCTTTTCGATCGACGACTCCGCGACGACCGAGATCGACGACGCGCTGTCGGTGCAAGGGCTGGGCACGGGCACGGTGGTCTTCGGCATCCACATCGCCGCGCCGGCGCTGGCCTTCGCGCCCGATTCGGCGGTCGACAAGGTCGCGCGCGAGCGCCTGTCCACCGTCTACATGCCGGGCTGGAAGCTGACCATGCTGCCCGACGACGTGGTGCAGGCCTACACGCTGACCGAAGGCCGCGACTGCCCGGCGGTGAGCCTGTACGTGACGTTCGACGAAGCCACGCTGGAGGTCAAGGCCAGCGAGACGAAGCTGGAGCGCGTGCCGATCGCCGTCAACCTGCGCCACGACCGGCTCGACGGCGTCGTCACCGAAGCAGCGCTGGGCGGCGAAGCGCCTGCCGAGTACCCGTTCGCGCCCGAGTTGGCGTTCGCCTTCCGCCTGGCCAAGGCCTTGAAGGCGCGGCGCGAGGTCGTGCGCGGCAAACCGGAGAACTTCAATCGGCCCGACTACAACTTCCGCCTCGAAGGCAATGCGGCCGAGCCGGAAGGCCACGAACGCGTGCTGATCAGCACGCGGCAGCGCGGCGCGCCGCTGGACCTGATCGTCGCCGAGGCCATGATCCTGGCCAACAGCACCTGGGGCGGCTGGATCGCCGACTGCGGCGTGCCCGGCATCTACCGCAGCCAGGGCAGCCTGCTGCCGGGCGTGAAGGTGCGCATGGGCACCAAGCCGCTGCCGCACGCCGGCATGGGCGTGGCGCAGTACACGTGGGCGACGTCGCCGCTGCGGCGTTATGTCGACCTCGTCAACCAGTGGCAGATCATCGCCTGCGCGCGCCACGGCCGCACCGCGGCGCTGGCGGCACCGTTCCGGCCCAAGGACGCGGCGCTGTTCTCCGTCATCTCGGGCTTCGACGCTGCCTATGGCGCGTACAACGACTTCCAGCACGGCATCGAACGCTACTGGACGCTGCGCTGGCTGGAGCAGAACGGCGTCGACGAGCTCGAAGCCTCGGTCATGAAAGACGGCCTGGTGCGGGCCGAGACGCTGCCGCTGGTGTTCCGCGTGCCGGGCACCGAAAGCCTGCCGCGCGGCGCCAAGGTGCGCGCCCGCGTGGCCGGCGTCGACCTGCTGACGCTGGACTTGCATGCCGCGCTGGCCGGCCGCATCGAAGCCGCGGCGCCGGCCGCTGAAGAGGAAGTCGACGACGAAACCGAGGCCTCCGGCCCGCTGACACTGGCCATCGACGTGAGCGACGCGGTTCCCGCCGAAGGCGATGCGACTGCGTGACCTTTCAGCGCTGCAATGGGCGCTGATCGGGTCGACCGCCCTGCATGCGGCGCTGCTGACGGTGCGCTTCGTCGACCCGGAGTCGTTCAACCGCGTCTTCCGCGACACGCCGCTGGAAGTGATCCTCGTCAACGCGCGGTCGAAGGAAGCGCCGGAGAAGGCGCAGGCCATCGCGCAGGCCAACCTGGCCGGCGGCGGCGAGGCCGACAAGGGCCGCGCGACATCGCCGCTGCCGCCGGCGCCCACCGTGCAGATCGGCGACGCGGCCGACGACGCGCGGCGCCGCATCGACCAGCTGCAGGAGCAGCAGCAACAGCTGCTGGCGCAGATCCGGCGCGAGATCGCGACGCTGCCGCCGCCCGACCCGCGGCGCGACAACGGCACGCCGCTGGAACGCGAGCAGGACGAGCGCCGGCGCCAGCTGCTGCGGCTGCTGGCCGAGATCGAGAAGCGCATCAACGAGGAGAATGCGCGGCCGAAGAAGCGCTACATCAGCCCGGCCACGCGCGAGGAAGTCTATGCGCTGTACTACGACGAACTGCGCCGCCGCATCGAAGACCGCGGCACGCGCAACTTTCCCGAATCACAAGGGCGCAAGCTCTACGGCGAGCTGACGATGAACGTGACGGTGGATGCGCTCGGGCGCGTGGTCGAAGCCGAGATCGTGCGGCCGAGCAAGTCGCGGCTGCTCGACCAGCAGGCGGTGGCGATCGTGCGCGCCGCCGCGCCCTTCGGCCCGTTCACGGCGGCGATGCGGCAGCAGGCCGACCAGATCGTCGTGACCTCGCGCTTCCGCTTCACGCGCGACGACGGGCTGGAAACGACCTTGAGCGGGCGGTGACATGAAGACAGCCGATCGTTATGTCGTGCTCGGCAACCCGGTGGCGCACAGCCAGTCGCCGTTCATCCATGCCGAGTTCGCGCGCCAGACCGGCGAGGCGGTGGACTACGGCCGGCTGCTGTGCCCGCTGGACGGCTTCGAGGCCACGGTGCGCGGCTTCGAAGCCGGCGGCGGGCGCGGCTGCAACGTCACGGTGCCGTTCAAGTTCGACGCGCCGCGGCTGGCCACGCACAGCACGCCGCGCGCCACGCTGGCCGCGGCCGCCAACGTGCTGCGATTCGACGCCGACGGCTGGGCCGCCGACAACAGCGACGGCATCGGGCTGATCCGCGACATCGAAGTCCATGCCGCGCAGCCGCTGGCCGGCCTGCGCGTGCTGCTGATCGGCGCCGGCGGCGCGGCGGCCGGCGTGCTCGGGCCGCTGCTCGATGCACGGCCGGCGGCGGTGGTCGTGGCCAACCGCACGCTGGCCAAGGCGCAGGCGCTGGTCGAGCGCCATGCTGCGCTGGCCACCGAGCATGGCGCGGCGCTGTCCGCCGCGACGCTTGACGCCCCCGGCGCCGCCTACGACGTGGTGCTCAACGCCAGCGCGAGCAGCCTGCAGGCGGCGGCGGTGCCGGTGCCGGCTTCGGTGCTGGCGCGCGGCGCGTTGGCCGTCGACCTGATGTACGGCGCCGCCGCCGAGCCCTTCCTCGCCTGGGCCCGCGACGCCGGAGCGCGGCCGCGCGACGGGCTGGGCATGCTGGTGGAGCAGGCGGCCGAGGCCTTCTACTTCTGGCGCGGCGTGCGGTCCGACACGGCGCCGGTGCTGCAAGCCTTGCGCGCCCGGCTGGCCGCACGATGATGATGCGCCACGCCTGGCGGCTGCTCGGCCTGCTGGCGCTGTGCGCGGTGGCGCTGCAGCTGACCTTTCTGTTGCGCGTGGCGCTGATGATCGTGGTCGACCCGCAGTCCACGACCTTCCAGCGCAGCGAGGCCTGGCGGCTGCTGGTCGAGCGGCAGCGCATCCTGTGGAGCCAGCAATGGGCGCCGGCCGAGCGCATTTCCGACCATCTCAAGCGCGCGGTCATTGCCAGCGAAGATGCCGGCTTCGTCGACCATGGCGGCGTCGAATGGGACGCCGTGGAAAAGGCCTGGGGGCGCAACCAGCGCGCGCAGGCGCGGCTCGCGGCCCGGCCCAACGCCGTGCCGAAGGTGGTGGGCGGCTCCACCATCACCCAGCAACTGGCCAAGAACTTGCTACTGTCGGGTGAGAGAACCGTGCTTCGCAAAGCGCAGGAACTGCTCGTCACGCTGATGCTGGAAGCGCTGCTGAGCAAGCAGCGCATCCTGGAGATCTACTTGAACAACGTCGAGTGGGGCGAAGGCGTGTTCGGCGCACAGGCCGCGGCACGCCACTACTTCCGCGTCGACGCGGCGCGGCTGGGGCCCGAGCAGGCGGCGCGGCTGGCGGTGATGCTGCCGGCGCCGAAACGCTTCGAGAAACGGCCGACTTCGGCCTATGTGGTCGGCCGCGCGGCGACTATCGTTGCGCGCATGGGTGCCGTGGAGTTGCCATGATGTCGAACGCTGCCGAAGAAGTCGCCGCCACGGCGGCCCGCCTGATCGTCGAAGAGGGCATGGAGTACGGCGCCGCCAAGCGCAAGGCGGCGCGCGATCTGGGGCGCCGCTCGGGCCGCGGTGCCGAACTTCCCAGCAACGAAGCACTTGAAGACGAGGTGCGCGCTTACATCGAACTGTTCTGCGCCGACACGCAACCGGCCGAACTGCATGCGCTGCGCGGGGTGGCGCTGCTATGGATGCAGCGGCTGGCGGAATTTCGGCCGCACCTGGCCGGCGCCGTCTGGCGCGGCACGGCAACGCGGCAGTCGGCGGTGCAGCTGGACCTGTACTGCGACGACCCGAAAGCCGCCGAGATCATGGTCATCAATGCCGGCGTCGACTACGACGTCGCCAGCATAGCCCGCGCCGGCGGCGAACCGGTCAACGTGCTGCTGGTGGCTTCTCGCAGCGAAGCGCTGGGCGAGTGGGTCACGGTGCAGCTGGCGCTGTACGACCGGGACGACCAGCGCGGCGCGCTCAAACCCGATTCGCGCGGGCGCAGCTGGCGCGGCGACCTGGCTGCGCTGCAGAAGCTGATGGCGGTGGCGCCATGAAGCGGCGCCACTGGTTGTTCGGCGGCGCCGGCGCGGCCGCGGCGGCCGCCGGCTTCGGCTGGCAAGCCTGGCGATCCCGCCAGGAAGAGCCGCCGGTCAGCGAAGACACCAGCGGCCTGTGGACCATGCGTTTCGCCCAGCCGGACGGCGGTGAACTCGTGATGGCGGAACGGCGCGGCAAGCCGTTGCTGCTGAACTTCTGGGCCACCTGGTGTGCGCCCTGCGTCAAGGAGATGCCGGAGATCGACCGCTTCCATCGCCAGTTCTCGCCTCGCGGCTGGCAGGTGGTAGGTCTGGCAATCGACGGGCCGACGCCGGTGCGCGAATACCTGCAGCGCGTGCGCGTGGGCTTTTCGATCGGCCTGGCCGGGATGGAAGGCACCGAGCTGACGATGAACCTGGGCAACACCCAGGGCGCCCTGCCGTTCACCGCCATCTTCGGCGCCGACGGCCGCATCGTGCGGCGCAAGCTCGGCGAAACCAGCTATGCCGAGCTGGCCGCATGGGCCGAAGCCCTCGGATAAGCCAAAATAGTGCTTCGCTTTTCATTTTTCGTCGGCACGCGCACTTCAGACCGCAAAACGCTTAAAGTCGCGCACTCGAAACATGGCGTTACCGCGGACGGGCGCAACTAGTTGCCAGTTCACCGCGGCGTGATTTTCACTGCAGTACGGCGATGATCGAATAGAGTTCGCTCGATTCGGCGCCATATCAACGAGCGGGCCCAGAGCGCCGCCATCCCCTTGAGGACCCCCATGGATCTGCGAAAACTCAAGACCCTGATCGACCTCGTGTCCGAGTCGAACATCTCCGAACTCGAAATCACCGAAGCCGAAGGCAAGGTCCGCATCGTCAAGGGCGGCGTTGCCGCGGTTGCCGCGCCGATGGTGGCCCAGGCTGCCGTACCGGCAGCCACGACGGCCGCCGCACCGGCGCCGATGGCGACTGTGGCGGAAGCGGCGCCGGCCGAACCCGTCGGCAAAGTCATCAAGTCGCCGATGGTGGGCACTTTCTACCGCTCGGCCAGCCCGGGCTCCAAAGCCTTCGTCGAAGTCGGCAGCGCGATCAAGGAAGGCGAGCCGGTCTGCATCATCGAAGCGATGAAGATCATGAACGAGATCGAGGCCGATACCAGCGGCAAGGTTCTGCGCATCCTGTGCGAGAACGGCCAGGCGGTCGAATTCGGCCAGCCGCTGTTCATCGTCGAATAGGCGCGGCCCGTGTTCAAGAAGATCCTCATCGCCAATCGCGGCGACAGCGCCGAAGGCGTTGCGGCGAAGCCAAATTGCGCCGCGTGCGCAGCACGCAAAGGCGATTGAGCCGAGCACCATGTTCAAGAAAATCCTCATTGCCAATCGCGGCGAAATTGCCTTGCGCATCCAGCGCGCCTGTCGCGAGATGGGCATCAAGTCCGTCATCGTCTACTCCGAGGCTGACCGCGAGGCCAAGTACGTCAAGCTCGCCGACGAGGCCGTCTGCATCGGGCCGGCGGCTTCGTCGCAGAGCTACCTGAACATGCCGGCGATCATCTCGACCGCCGAGGTCACCGACGCCGAGGCCATCCACCCAGGCTACGGCTTCCTGAGCGAAAACGCCGACTTCGCCGAGCGCGTCGAGAAGAGCGGCTTCGTCTTCATCGGGCCGGCGCCGGACACCATCCGCATGATGGGCGACAAGGTGTCGGCCAAGCAGGCGATGATCAAGTCCGGCGTGCCCTGCGTGCCGGGCTCCGAAGGCGCGCTGCCGGACGACCCGAAGGAGATCATCCGCATCGCGCGCACGATCGGCTACCCGGTGATCATCAAGGCCGCCGGCGGCGGCGGCGGCCGCGGCATGCGGGTTGTGCACACCGAGGCGGCGCTGATCCATGCCGTGCAGACGACGCGCGCCGAGGCCGGCGCCGCCTTCGGCAACCCGGCCGTGTACATGGAGAAGTTCCTCGAGCGGCCGCGGCATGTCGAGATCCAGGTCTTGGCCGACACCTTCAAGAACGCGGTCTGGCTCGGCGAGCGCGACTGCTCGATGCAGCGCCGGCACCAGAAGATCATCGAGGAAGCGCCGGCGCCGGGCATCCCGCGCCGCGTCATCGAACGCGTCGGCGAGCGCTGCGCGGCGGCGTGCAAGAAGATCGGCTACCGCGGCGCCGGCACCTTCGAGTTTCTCTACGAAGACGGCGAGTTCTTCTTCATCGAGATGAACACGCGCGTCCAGGTCGAACACCCGGTGACGGAGCTCGTCACCGGCATCGACATCGTGCAGATGCAGATCCGCGTCGCCGCCGGCGAGAAACTGCCGTTCGCGCAGCGCAACGTCCAGATGCGCGGCCATGCGCTCGAGTGCCGCATCAACGCCGAAGATCCGTACAAGTTCGTGCCGTCGCCGGGGCGCATCACGATGTGGCATCCGCCGGGCGGGCCGGGCGTGCGCGTCGACTCGCATGCCTACACGAACTACTTCGTGCCGCCGAACTACGACTCGATGATCGGCAAGATCATCGTCCACGGCGACACGCGCGATCAGGCGCTGGCGCGCATGCGCACGGCGCTGTCGGAGACCGTGATCGAAGGCATCCAGACCAACATTCCGCTGCACCGCGAGCTGATGGTCGACGCCAAGTTCATCGAAGGTGGCACCAGCATCCACTATCTCGAGGGCTGGCTCGGGCAGCACAAACGGTGACGAGAGCATGTTCGAACTCGTGCTGCGCGCCCCGCAGGCGCTGGTGGAGCCGGTCTCCGACGCGCTGATCGACGAACTCGACGCGTTGTCGGTGTCGGTCGAAGATGCCGATGCCGGCACCGACGCCGAACGCGCGCTCTTCGGCGAGCCCGGCATGCCGGCGCCGAAGGCTGGCTGGGACAGCTCGACCCTGCGCGCGCTGTTCGCCGACGAGGCCGCGGCGGAGCGGGCCGCCACCTTGCTGCTGGCGCAGGACTGGGCCGCCGGCGTGCACCTGCAGGCGCTGCTGGCGGTGGCCGAGCAGGACTGGGTGCGCATCACGCAGTCGCAGTTCGCGCCGGTGGAGATCACGCCCGAGTTCTGGATCGTGCCGAGCTGGCACGAGCCGCCGGCGGCGGCGCAGCGCGTCATCCGGCTCGACCCGGGTCTGGCCTTCGGCACCGGCACGCACCCGACGACGCGCATGTGCCTGCGCTGGATCGCGCGCCGGCAATCGACTTGGCCGCGGGTGCTGGACTACGGCTGCGGCTCCGGCATCCTGGCCATCGCCGCAGCCCTGTTCGGCGCCGTCGACGTCGACGCGGTCGATATCGATGCGGCGGCGGTCGAGGCGACGCGCGCCAACGCTCTGGCCAACGGCGTGGCGCTGCACGCCGGGCCGCCGGACGCCGCCACAGGCGCCTATCCGCTGGTGCTGGCCAACATCCTGGCGACGCCGCTGAAGCTGCTGGCGCCCCTGCTGTGCTCGTTCGTCACGCCCGGTGGTTCGCTGGTCCTGGCGGGCATTCTGGAACGCCAGGCGGACGAACTGACGGCCGCCTATGCGCCGTGGCTCGCGCTGGGCGTCACCGACGCCGAAGAGGGCTGGGTTCTGATGACGGCCACCCGCGCGGCATGATCGAGTCGGCATGAGCCTGGCCGCCCGCTGCCCCGCCTGCGGTACCGTCTTCCGCGTCGTGCAGGATCAGTTGCGGGTCTCCGAAGGCTGGGTGCGCTGCGGGCGCTGCGCCGAGGTCTTCAACGCGATCGAGAGCCTGGTCGATCTCGAATCCGATGTCGCGAGCTGGCCGCCGGCACCGAGCCGCAGCAGCGAGCGCGTGATCGAGGACCTGGCGCGCGTTTCGCACGCCGGCGACCTGGATGACGAGCCGGTGGCGCCGTCGAGTTTCGAAGCCGCTGTGCCGCCAAGGCGAGAAGCACCGGCGGCGCAGGAAAGTCTGCCGGCTGCGGTGGAGACAGCGCAGGACGCGGCGGATTTCAACGCCGAACCCGACGGGCGCGCGCAAGCCCCTGATCCGCCACCATTCGTGCGCCGGGCCGAGCAAGCGGCGCGCTGGCGGCGACCCGGCGTCCGCGCCGCGCTGGGTTTGCTGGCCGTGGCGGCCGCGGCCTTGCTGGCGGCCCAGGCCGGCTTCGTCTACCGTGACCTCGTCGCAGCGCGCTGGCCGGCGACGCGGGCGTGGCTCGAGCGAGCCTGCGGCGTCGCGGCCTGCAGGATCGAAGCGCCGCGCTCGATCGAGGCGCTGGCGGTCGAGAGCAGCGGGCTCGTGCGCATCGAAGGCACCAGCTTGTACCGGCTTTCGGTGGTGCTGCGCAATCGCGCGGCGATCACGCTGGCCCTGCCATCGCTGGACCTGACGCTGACCGACAGCCAAGGCGGCATCATCGCGCGCCGCGTCGTCGCCCCCAGCGACATCGGCGTCCGGCAGACTAGCTTGTCGGCGCTGGGTGAATTGCCGATGCAGGCCACAATCAGCACCACCGAACGGCCGATCAGCGGCTATACGATCGAGATCTTCTACCCCTGACGGCGGGTGCTGTTGCCTGCCTCAACTTTGGAGCTTCCATGCCCGCGCTGATTTGCGGTTCCCTCGCTTTTGACACCATCACGACCTTTCCGGGCCGCTTTGCGCAGCAGATCCTGCCGGAGCAGGTCCACATCCTCAACGTGTCGTTTCTCGTGCCCACCTTGCGGCGCGAATTCGGCGGCTGCGCGGGCAATATCGCCTACACGCTGCATGCGCTCGGCGGCGAGCCGGTGGTCATGGCGGCACTCGGCAACGATGGCGGCGACTACCTCGGCCGGCTGAGCGGCTGGGGCGTCGACACCTCGCTCGTGCGGGTGGAGGAAGATCTCTACACCGCGCAGGCGATCATCATCACCGATACCGAGAACAACCAGATCACGGCCTTCCACCCCGGTGCGATGCAGAACGCGCACCACATCGACGTGCCGCAGCGCGCGGATCTGAAGATCGGCATCATCGCCCCCGACGGGCGCGATGCGATGTGGCAGCACGCATCGCAGATGGCCGCAGCCGGCATTCCGTTCATCTTCGACCCGGGCCAGCAACTGCCGATGTTCGATGGGGTGGAGCTGAAGCGTTTCGTCGAAATGGCGAGCTGGGTTGCCGTCAACGACTACGAAGGGCGGCTGCTGTGCGAGCGCACCGGGCAGACGCTGGAGTCGCTCTCGCGCTCGCACCTGCAAGGGGTGATCGTCACACTCGGCGCTGCGGGCTGCGAGTTGTGGGTCCAAGGCGAACGAACCGAACTGCCCGGCGTGGCCGCCAGCGCCGTTGTCGATCCGACAGGCTGCGGCGATGCCTTCAGGGCCGCACTGCTGTTCGGGCTGGAGCGCGGCTGGCCGTTGCCTCGCTGCATCGAACTCGGCAATCGTGTTGGTGCGCTCAAGATCGCCAGCCGTGGCGGACAGAACCATCACGTCGACAGGGTCGCTCTCGCGGTGTGATGGGCCGAAGCCCCGGTCTCCTTCGGAGACCGGCGGCAACGAAGCAGCTGACGGCAGCCCCGTCCAACCCAGAAAAAAGCCCGGCTGAGCCGGGCTTTGCTGATGTCCGGGCGGCGATGAAGCCGACTCCGGTCATCCAGTCTCAGGGCTTGTTGCCCGTCGGGAACGGCCATGCTGCCGCAGGGCTGAGTGCCGTCTTCGCCGCGGGGGCTGCAGGGGCAGCGGGCGCCGGGGGCGCCGCCTTCTTTGCTGCTTTCTTGGCGGCCGCCTTCTTAGTTGTCGGCTTCTTTGCTGCCGCCTTCTTGGCCGGCGCCGCCTTCTTGGCTGGCGCCTTCTTGGCCGGTGCCGCCTTCTTGGCCGGCGCCTTCTTGGCCGGTGCCGCCTTCTTGGCCGGCACCTTCTTGGCCGGTGCCGCCTTCTTGGCCGGCGCCTTCTTGGCCGGTGCGACCTTCTTCGCCGGTGCCTTCTTGGCCGGAGCGGCCTTCTTCGCAGTTGCCATAACGATCTCCTTGATCAAGTTGCAAAGAGCACTGCGTGGCCAGATGCCGCGCAGCGATTCACCGTCCGACGGTCTGTCGAGCGGCGCAAGCCTCTCGACGGTCGCCCCGGTACGGTGAACGGGGAAGTGGCCCGGGCTGCCGCATCTGACGACGGCTGTTCCCGACCCACGGGTCTTGATCCTTTGGGCATGCGACCCGTGCTCGCATGCATTGACGTGCCAGCAAGCTGGCGGCGTCGCGACATTTCAGCCGAACGGCTTGCAGGCCGTTCGGCCTTCGTGAGGCGAGCGTCCGTCCACAGGGGCGGACGCGCGTCCTCACTCAGTCCCATGACAATGCGCCACCGGTCTGGTAGTCGATGACGCGCGTTTCGAAGAAGTTGCGTTCCTTCTTCAGGTCGATCATTTCGCTCATCCAGGGAAACGGGTTCTCTTCGTTCGGGAACAAGGCCTCCAGGCCGATCTGCGTCGCACGCCGGTTGGCGATGTAGCGCAGGTAGCCCTTGAACATCGAAGCGTTCATGCCGAGCACGCCGCGCGGCATCGTATCTTCGGCGTACCGATACTCCAGCTCGACGGCGCGCTCGAACAAGGCCTTGATCTCGGCCCGGAATGCCGGCGTCCACAGATGCGGGTTCTCGAGCTTGATCTGGTTGATCAGGTCGATGCCGAAGTTGCAGTGCATCGACTCGTCGCGCAGGATGTACTGGTACTGCTCGGCCGCGCCCGTCATCTTGTTCTGGCGGCCTAGCGCGAGGATCTGCGTGAAGCCGACATAGAAGAAGAGTCCCTCCATCAGGCAAGCGAAGACGATCAAGCTCTTCAGCAGGCGCTGGTCGTTCTCGGGTGTGCCGGTGTGGAAGTTCGGGTCCATGATCGCGTCGATGAACGGGATCAGGAACTCGTCCTTGTCGCGGATCGACGTGACCTCGTGATACGCATTGAAGATCTCGCCCTCGTCGAGCCCGAGCGACTCGACGATGTACTGATACGCATGCGTATGGATCGCTTCTTCGAACGCCTGGCGCAGCAGGAACTGCCGGCACTCGGGGGCGGTGATGTGGCGGTAGGTGCCGAGCACGATGTTGTTCGCCGCCAGCGAATCAGCCGTGACGAAGAAACCGAGGTTGCGCTTGATGATGCGGCGCTCGTCTTCGGTCAGGCCGTTCGGATCCTTCCAGGTCGCGATGTCGCGCGACATGTTGACCTCTTGCGGCATCCAGTGGTTTGCGCAGGTGGCGAGGTACTTCTCCCAAGCCCACTTGTACTTGAAAGGCACCAGCTGGTTGACGTCGGTCTGGCCGTTGATGATGCGCTTGTCGGCCGCATTGACGCGGCGGTTCGCGGCCGGCGTCACCCGAGGTGACTGAGCTTGGCGCGCATCGCTCTGAACGATGGGCATCTCGACTGAAGGGGCCATCGACGGTGGGGTACGAACTTCTTCTTCCCAGACCAGCATGTGTGTATGTCCTGTGATGCGGAATTATCCGAGTGTTGTGTGCGAACACCAAGCACTTGTTGACATTGGAGCGCTCTCGTTGTTGCGACATCGCATCGAACGAGAGCGCTCTTCGTTCACTGACAGGCCTCGCAATCCGGATCGTCGATCGAACAGAATTTGATGTCGCTCGCCGGCTCGTTGCTCATCGACGCTGCGATGTCGGTCTTGCCTTGCATCGCGACTGCATTCATCGCACCCGGCGCGACGGTCGACTTCTCGGCATAGGTGGCGCTCGTCGTGCGCAGGTAGTAGGTCGTCTTCAAGCCGCGCTGCCATGCGAGCTTGTAGATCTCGTCGAGCTTCTTGCCCGATGCGCCGGCCATGTAGATGTTCAGCGACTGCGCCTGGTCGATCCACTTCTGGCGGCGCGCACCGGCCTCGACCAGCCAGCGTGCATCGACCTCGAAGGCCGTCGCATACAGGCGCTTGAGTTCTTCGGGCACACGGTCGATCGCCTGCAGCGAACCGTCGAAGTGCTTGAGGTCCATCACCATCACGTCGTCCCACAGCCCGAGCCGCTTGAGGTCGCGCACGAGGTACTCGTTGATGACCGTGAACTCGCCCGACAGATTGGACTTCACCGACAGGTTGCCGAAGCAGGGCTCGATCGACGCGTCGACGCCGATGATGTTGGAGATGGTCGCCGTCGGCGCGATTGCCACGCAGTTCGAATTGCGCATGCCGTGCTCGGCGATGCGCGCACGCAGCGCGTCCCAATCCATCGCCGATGAACGATCGACATCGACATGCCCGCCCCGCTCTTCGGCCAGCAGGTCCAGCGTGTCCTGCGGCAGCACGCCGCGGTCCCACAACGAGCCGCGGTAGGTCGAATAGCGCCCACGCTCGGCCGCGAGTTCGGTCGACGCCCAATAGGCGTGGTAGCACACCGACTCCATCGAGCGGTCGGCGAACGCCACCGCCTCGTCGCTCGCATACGGCACGCGCAACTGGTACAGCGCATCCTGGAAACCCATGACGCCCAGCCCCACCGGGCGGTGGCGCAGGTTGCTGTCGCGCGCCTTCTTCACCGCGTAGTAGTTGATGTCGATCACGTTGTCGAGCATGCGCATCGCCGTGGCCGCGGTCTTCTTCAGCTTGGCCTGGTCGATCTGACCGTCCTTCAAGTGCTGCGCCAGGTTCACCGAGCCGAGGTTGCAGACCGCGATCTCGCTGTCGCTGGTGTTCAGCGTGATCTCGGTACACAGGTTCGACGAGTGCACGACGCCGACATGCTGCTGAGGGCTGCGCACGTTGCAGGCATCCTTGAACGTGATCCACGGATGCCCGGTCTCGAACAGCATCGACAGCATCTTGCGCCACAAGTCCTTGGCCGCAACGCGCTTGAAGAGCTTGATCTCGCCGCGGTCGGCCTTGGCTTCGTAGGCGGTGTAGGCCTGCTCGAAATCGCGGCCGAACTTGTCGTGCAGGTCGGGGCAGGTCGACGGCGAGAACAGCGTCCAGTCGCCGCCTTCGACGACCCGGCGCATGAACAGGTCGGGGATCCAGTTCGCCGTGTTCATGTCATGCGTGCGCCGGCGGTCGTCGCCGGTGTTCTTGCGCAGCTCGAGGAACTCTTCCAGGTCCAGGTGCCAGGTTTCCAGGTATGCGCAGACCGCGCCCTTGCGCTTGCCGCCCTGGTTCACCGCGACCGCCGTGTCGTTGACGACCTTCAGGAACGGCACCACGCCCTGGCTCTTGCCGTTCGTGCCCTTGATGTACGAACCCAGCGCGCGCACGCGCGTCCAGTCGTTGCCCAGGCCGCCGGCGAACTTGGAAAGCAGCGCGTTCTCTTTCAGTGCTTCGTAGATGCCGTCCAGGTCGTCGGCCACCGTCGTCAGGTAGCAGCTCGACAGCTGCGAACGCCGCGTGCCGCTGTTGAACAGCGTCGGCGTGCTCGACATGAAGTCGAAGCTCGACAGCACGTCGTAGAACTCGATCGCACGCGCTTCGCGGTCGATCTCGTTCAGCGACAAGCCCATCGCCACGCGCATGAAGAAGGCCTGCGGCATTTCGATGCGGACATCGTCGATGTGCAGGAAGTAGCGGTCGTACAGCGTCTGCAGGCCGAGGTAGTCGAACTGCAGGTCGCGCTCGGGCTTCAGCGCCGCGCCCAGGCGTGCCATGTCGAACTGCATCAGCCGCTCGTCCAGCAGTTCGGCGGCCACGCCCTTCTTGATGTAACCCGGGAAGTACTCGGCATAACGCTCGACCATCGCTTCATGGCGCACCTCGCCGCCGAGGATCTCGCGGCGGATTGTGTGCAGCAGCAGCCGCGCCGTGGCGCGCGTGTACGACGGGTCCTTTTCGATCAGCGTGCGCGCGGCCAGGATCGCGGCCTTGTAGACCTCGTCCATCGGCACGCCGTCGTACAGATTGCGCCGCGTCTCGGCCAGGATCGGCTCGGCCTTGACGTCGTTGCCCAGCCCTGCGCAGGCCGACTCGACGAGCCCGCGCAAGGCCGCGAAGTCCAGCGGCACGCGCTGGCCGCCATCGATGGCGAACAGCTCGGGCGCGGCCGGCTTGGCCACCACGCCCTGCTTGGCCCGCTCTTGCGTGCGCCGCTCGCGGTACAGCACGTAGGCGCGCGCCACTTCGTGGTGGCCGCCGCGCATCAGGCCGAGTTCGACATGGTCCTGCACGTCTTCGATGTGGAAGGTGCCGCCGCCCGGGCGCGAACGCAGCAGCGCGCGCACCACCGTTTCGGTCAGGCGGTCGACCGTCTCACGCACGCTGGCCGACGCGGCACCTTGCGTGCCGTGCACGGCCAGAAAGGCTTTCATCAAGGCGACCGCGATCTTGTTCGGCTCGAACCCCACCACCGCGCCGTTGCGGCGAATGATCTGGTAACCGGCAAAAGCCGAACCCACAGCGGCGCTGGTGCTGGTGGTGGTGGCGCGCACGGGCGCGGTGGTTTCGGGCGCGGTCGTCTGGACAGCTTGCATGCATTCCCCTGTTGGTCTGTTGGGCGGGAGGTGATTGGATTCGATGCGGATCGATGACCCCGCGGCGGCTGGCGCTTCAGCGCGACGCTGCGGAATCCGTCGAAGGAACAAGCGCCGCGGGCATTGCCGGAGCAGCGGGCCAGGCGGTGGACGAGGCGGTCATCGGGCGCTGATCGAAGTCACGAGATTATCACGAAAGGGCACTATATCTGGGGTCGCGACCCCCTACAAGCCACTACAGGTAGCGTCCGCTAGGGGCCTTCCCCGATGCTTGAAACCGACTGTGAATTGTCCCCGAATGCGCTTCGCCCGCGCGGCCGCATGGTTGCTGCAAGACGCGGCGCCGGGCCGCGCCGCATGGGGCTCGCAAGCCCGAATCGCGCCGCAGACGGCGACGCGTCAAGCCTTCGTGTCGGCAGCGAAAGGCAGCTGCGGCCGGCGCCGCCGCAGCACCGCGCGCAGGCCCGCCCAGTCGAAGCCGGCACCGGGGTCGCCCTTGCGCCCAGGTGCCACATGTTCGTGGCCGACCGCTTCTTCGATCGGATAACGCGCGGCCAGCGCGCGCAGCAGGCGCGCGAGCTGCCGGTACTGCGCCGGCTCGAAGGTCTGCCCTTCCAGGCCTTCGAGCTCGATGCCGACGGACCAGTCGTTGCAGTTCTCGCGCCCGCGCCAGGCCGACTGCCCGGCATGCCAGGCCCGGTCATCGCACGAAACAAACTGGACCAGCTCGCCGCCGCGCCGCACGACGAAATGCGCCGAGACCTGAAGCCCGCGCAAGCCTTCGAAAGACGGGTGAGCGTTCGTGTCGAGCCGGTTGCAGAACAGCTGCTCGATCGCGTCGCCGCCGTACTCACCCGGCGGCAGGCTGATCGAATGCACGACGGCCAGCGTCACCGCCACGCCGGCCGGCCGCGGGCCGAAGTTCGGCGACGGGCAAGCGCGTGCGGCCGACCACCAGCCGGCGCGCCAGTGCAGTGCCTTCATCGCCTGTTCAGGCGCTGTCGCCGTTGGCGCCGTCGCCGCCGATGCGCAGCCGCGCCATGCGGTAGCGCATCTGGCGCAGCGACAGCCCCAGGCTCGCGCCGGCCGCCGTGCGGTTGTAGCGGTGGCGCTCCAGTGCCCGTTCGAGGATGTCGCGTTCGACTGCGTCGAGATACGCCGCCAAGTCATCGGGCAGTTCGGGCTGCGCTGTGCGCGGCGGCGCATCGGTGGCGGCGGTTTCGAGTTCGGCAACCTCGGTGTCGCCGAACATCGTCTCGGGCAGCCCCAGGTCGGCCAGCTCGATCACGGTGCTGCCGGCCAGCGCCAGAGCGCGGTGCAGCAGGTTCTCCAGCTCGCGAACGTTGCCGGGGAACGGGTAGCGCAGCAGCACCTCCACCGCCGCGGCGGCCAGCGTCGGCACCGGCGTTACGCCGGCGTCGTTGGCGATGCGCTCCAGCACCGCGGCGCAGATCGCCGGCAGGTCGCCGATGCGTTCGCGCAGCGGCGGCACGACGATCTGGATGACGTTGAGGCGGTAGTACAGGTCTTGCCGGAAGCGCCCGGCGTGGACTTCGGCGCCCAGGTCCTTGTGCGTGGCGCTGACGATGCGCACGTTCACCGCCTGCTCGGCCACGGCGCCGATCGGCCGCACCGCGCGCTCCTGGATCACGCGCAGCAGCTTGCTCTGCATCGCCACCGGCAGGTCGCCGATCTCGTCGAGGAACAAGGTGCCGCCCTGCGCCGCCTGGAAGAAGCCTTCGCGGTCTTCGTTGGCGCCGGTGAAGGCGCCCTTGCGGTAACCGAAGAACTCGGCCTCGAGCAGCGACTCGGGGATGGCACCGCAGTTGACCGCGATAAAGGGCATGGCGCCGCGCGGCGAGACCTCATGGATCGCACGCGCGACCAGCTCCTTCCCGGTGCCCGACTCGCCGTGCACCAGCACCGGCGCCATGCTGCGCGCGACCTTGCCGATCAGCGCGCGCACCTGGTCCATCGCGTTGGATTCGCCGGCCAGCCGGTCGAGAGCGCGCCGCGGCCCGGCCGGCCGCGGCTCCGGCGTGCGCACGCGCGCCGGCGCTTCGGCCGGCGGCGCGGTGCGGCCCAGCGCCGACGCCACGACGGCACGGAACTGCCGCAGGTCGACCGGTTTGGTCAGGTAGTCGTAGGCACCGGCCTTCAGCGCCTCGACCGCGTTCTCGGCCGAGCCGTAGGCGGTGATGACGATGCCCTTCTCGCCGCGCCCGGCATCGTCGAGCCGGCGCAGCAGGTCCAGCCCGCTGCCGTCGGGCAGCCGCATGTCGGTGATGACGAGGTTGAAGCGTTTCGCGCTCAAGGCCGCCCAGGCCTCTTCGACCGTCTCCGCGCTCTCGACGTCGTAGCCTTCGCGCAGCAGCGTCAGCTCGTAGAGCGTGCGCAAGTCCGGCTCGTCGTCGACGACGAGCAGGCGGGGTTGCGGGGCGGTTGTCATGACCTCACGAAGGCACGAACTCAGGGGCTCAAAGGCAAGGGGCTGTCGGCCGCCGCGTGCAACACGCTGCGCTTCATCGTCACGGTGAACTCGTTGCGGGCCCGCTCCGCCAGCGGCAGCGCGCGGTACTCGATGCTGGCGCCATAACGTTCGCACAGCTCGCGGCAAATATACAGGCCGAGCCCGGTACCGCGGCTGCGCGTCGAGAAGAAAGGCTCGAACAGAAAGGGCTCGACGTTGGCCGCGATCGGCGGGCCGTCGCTGGCCACCGAAAGCAGCGCCGGTGCATCGTCGCGCGCGGCCGCCAGGCGCAGCAGGATGGCGCCCGGCGCGTCGCTGGCGTGGCGGCGCGCGTTGTCGAGCAGGTTCACCAGCACGCGGCGCAGGTGCTCCGGATCGAACGACACGCCGACCGCCAGCACCGGCAGTTCCACGCGCAGCCGGCTGCTCGCACCCAGCGGCATGCCCACCGTGCGCGCCCATTCGGCCGCGGCCGCACCGACTTCGGCCGTGGCATCGATCGTCTGCGGCACCGACAGCGTGCCCGGCGCCAGCTCCATCACGTCGTCGACGATGCGTTTCAGGCGTTCGGCGTTGTCGGACACCATGCGCGCCAGCCGCTGCTGCGGTGCCGACAACTCGTCTTCCAGCAGCAAGGCGTTGGCCTGCACGATCGCCGCCAGCGGGTTGCGGATCTCGTGCGCGATGCCAGCCGAGACGCGGCCCATCGCGGCCAGCTTCTCCTGCCGGATGCGCGCCTGTGCGGTGCGCACGTCTTCGAGCAGCAAGACGCAGAACTGCTCGCTGCCGACATCGCCTTCGCCTTCGGCTTCGGCCCCTTGCGTCAGGGCACGGCCGCGCATGAAGCGCACACGCATGCGCAGCGTGCGCAAGGGGCTGGCGTCGAAACTCAGGCTGACCTCGCGCCCGCCTTCGGGCCAGGCACGCTCGGCCAGCGCGCGCTCCACCGCTTGCGCCAGCGCCGCCCAGGCCGGGCGCAGGCGCAGCTCGAACGGCGCCGGCGGGCTCAAGCCGGCATCGACCAGCAGCGCCCGCGCCGCCGGGTTCGCCGCGCGCACGCGCAGCCGGCCGTCGACGACGAGCACGCCGTCGACCATCTCTTCGATGACGAGCCGGTTCAACTGCGCCTGCTGGCGCGCCAGCGCCAGGCTGCCGCGCGCGGCCTGCTCTTCGCGCGCCAGCCGCCCGGCGAGTTCACCCGACAGCAGCGCGATGACGAACAGGCCGAGCCCGGCCAGCCCCGACTGCAGCATCAGCGTCGGCAGGTCGCCGCCGGCCAGGCTGCTGCGCCAGGCCACGAAGAGCAGCATCAGCGCCACGCCGGCGGCCGTGCCCAGCGCCAGCAGCCGCTGCGTCATCACGCCGGCCATCAGCACCGGCAGCACCAGCAGCGCGGCGTAGTTGAAGCTGTGGCCACGCTCGATCAGGTGCAGCGCGCCGAAGGCCAGCAGGTCGACGCCGACCGTCGCCAGCCACTGCCGCCGCCGCTGCCCAGGCGACACCAGCGGCGTGGTCAAGGCCTGGAAGCGCGGCAGCAGCCACAGCGTGACCGCCTGCACGGCGTAGCCGATGCACACCAGCGTCAGCACCAGCGACACGCGCGAGCCGAGCAGGTTGCTCGCGCCCTGCACCGCGACCAACGCCACGCCGAAGGCGGCGCGCACGCCGGCATAGGTGCGGTAGATGCGCGTCAGCGCGCCGTCTTCGGCGCCGCCGGTGTTCGTCCAGCCGGGCGAGAAGAAGGATTCGTCGCCGACCCAGGATTCGTCGGAACGGCGCCCGCCGGCACGCCGGTCGGAGCGGCGGCGGTCGCCTTGCCGACGGTCCTGCGCGCTGTCGGTCATGGCGCGTCAGCGCGGCCCGGCGATGCGGTGCGCGTCGCCGCAGTAGGGGCGGCCGGCGGCGTCCTGCACGGCGTCGGTCTGCGGCAGGTGCACGCCGCAGTGCGCGCAGGCGATCATCACGACCGGTTGCGCCGGTTTGTTGCTTTGCGGTGGCGCCTTGCCGACGCGCCGGCCGCGGCCGAACATCAGCCACAGCACGAAGCCGACGACGGCGATGACAAGCAGGTACTTCATGCCGGCAAACGCCCGAGCAGAACTTCGAAGACGAAGCGCGAACCGACATAAGCCAGCAACAGCAGCAGCGCGCCGGCGTAGAGCCAGCGCGTCGCGCGGCGGCCGCGCCAACCGCGCCGGTGGCGGCCGATCAGCAGTGCCGCGAACACGCCCCAGGCCAGCAGCGAAAACACCGTCTTGTGCAGATCCAGGCGCCACTGCGTGGCCGTGACGACGCCCAGCAGCAGGGTCGCGGTCAGCACGGTGAAGCCGGCTTCGACGAAGCGGAAGGTCAGCCGCTCCAGCTGCAGCAGCGGCATGCCCATGGCCGCCACCGGCGAGCCGGTGCGCAGGCGCAAGCGGCGCTCGGCGGCGTCCAGCATGCTGGCGTGCAGCACCGCAGCGCCGAACAAGCCGTAGGAGCCGACGCCGAGCGCGAAGTGCAGCGGCGCCAGCGGCGATGCGTACTGGCGCGGCTCGCCGGGGAAGGCCGCCGCCAGCAGCACGGCCACCGCGCCGGCCAGCGCCAGCCAGCGCCGCACCGCCGGCAGCGGCACGAGCCGGCTTTCGACCGTGTGCACGGCCACCACCAGCCAGATCGTCATCGACAGCACCGGCGCGAAGCCGAGCCGCGCCCCGGGCAGCGGCTGGCCCCAGCCGCCGATGTCGAACACCAGCACCACCAGATGCATCGCCCAGCCCAGCACCAGGGCCACGGCCGACGCGCGCCCGGCCGTGGCCGGCGGCAGCGCGGCCACGAGATAGCCGCCCACGGCCAGCAACGCTGCGAACAGCGGCACGCCCCCGTGCAGCAGGGGGGACGCAGTCGATAGAATCATCCTGACAGTGTACTTTTGCAGGCTGCGTTCGCGGCCCTGCCCCAAGCGATGGCCTCGACCCTATCCGACCGCCTGTCCCGGCTGGTCAAGACGATGCGCGGCCAGGCCCGCATCACCGAAGGCAACGTTCAGGACATGTTGCGCGAGGTGCGCATGGCCTTGCTCGAGGCCGACGTGGCACTGCCCGTGGTGCGCGACTTCATCGCCCGCGTCAAGGAAAAAGCACTCGGCCAGGAGGTTGCCGGTTCGTTGAACCCGGGCCAGGCGCTGGTCGGCATCGTGCACAAGGAGCTGAGCCTGACGATGGGCGAAGGCGTGGCCGACATCAACCTCGCCGCGCAGCCGCCGGCGGTGATCCTGATGGCCGGCCTGCAAGGCGCCGGCAAGACCACGACCACCGCCAAGCTCGCCAAGCACCTGATCGAAAAGCGCAAGAAGAAGGTGCTCACGGTGTCGGCCGACGTCTACCGGCCGGCAGCGATCGAACAGCTGAAGACGGTGACCGGCCAGGCCGGCGCCGAGTGGTTCCCGTCGCTGCCCACCGACAAGCCGCGCGACATCGCGCTGGCTGCGCTAGACCACGCCCGGCGTCACTACTTCGACGTGCTGCTCGTCGACACCGCCGGCCGGCTCGGCATCGACGAAGCGCTGATGACCGAGATCCGCGAACTGCACGCGGCGCTGAACCCGGTCGAGACGTTGTTCGTCGTCGACGCGATGCAAGGCCAGGACGCGGTCAACACGGCGAAGGCCTTCAAGGACGCCTTGCCGCTGACCGGCGTGATCCTGACCAAGCTCGACGGCGACTCGCGTGGCGGTGCGGCCTTGTCGGTGCGGCAGATCACCGGCGCGCCGATCAAGTTCGCCGGCGTCTCCGAGAAGATCGACGGCCTCGAGGTCTTCGACGCCGAGCGCCACGCCGGCCGCGTGCTCGGCATGGGCGACATCGTCGCACTGGTCGAGGAGGTGCAAAAAGGCGTCGATCTCGAATCGGCGCAGAAGCTGGCCGAGAAGGTCAAGTCCGGCGGCGGCTTCGACCTGAACGATTTCCTGGCGCAGATCACCCAGATGAAGAAGATGGGCGGCCTGGCCGGGCTGATGGACAAGCTGCCGAGCCAGCTGACGGCCAAGGCCGCCGGCGCCGACATGGGCCGCGCCGAACGCGACGTGCGCCGCATGGAAGGCATGATCTGTTCGATGACCGCGCTGGAGCGGCGCAAGCCCGAGCTCATCAAGGCCAGCCGCAAGCGCCGCATCGCCGCCGGTGCCGGCGTGCAGGTGCAGGAGGTCAACCGCATGCTGAACCAGTTTGAGCAGATGCAGGGCATGATGAAGAAGATGAAGGGCGGCGGCCTGATGAAGATGATGAAGCGCATGGGCGGCATGCCCGGCATGCCGCGCTAGGCCCGCCGTTCGGCTGTGCAGGAGTTCACGCCGGCCGCGGCTGCGGTGCGCTTTGGAAACGACTGGCAACGCCTTTCGATGCGCCCGCATTGACCCGCTGCGGGGCGGGCCCTAGCGTGGAGACTTGGCTCGTTCCACGCCCAACCCGACATGAATTTCCTCGACCCGTTCGCGTCGCCCGCCTTGCTGGCGGGGCTGCTGTTGCTGCTGACGCTGCTGGGCCTGCGTCTGCGACAACGCCAGGGCACGCGACGGGCACCGCCGGCACGCGACGCGCTCGACACCGTGCAGGCTTGGCCACCGGAGTCGGCGCGCGTGATGTCCATCCACGAACGCCAGGCCTACGACCTGCTGCGCCGCGCGCTGCCCGGCTTTCTGGTGCTGGCGCAGGTGCCGCTGTCGCGCTTCCTGCGCGTGCCGACGCGGCATTCGTACACCGACTGGATGCAGCGCGTCGGCGCGCTCGGCGCCGACCTGCTGCTGTGCGACGGCGGCTCGCGCGTGCTGGCCGTGATCGACATCCGCGCGGCCCAGGAGACCGAACGCAGCCGGCGCCGCCACGAGCGCCTGGCGCGCGTGCTGAAGGCCGCCGGCATCCGCGTCTACATCTGGCGCGAAGGCGAGCTGCCGTCGCTGTCCGAAGTGCGCAGCGCGCTCGGCGCCGAGCTGGCCGCGGCCGTCGAAGGCACGGCCGCCAAGGCCACGCCGTCGCGGCCGATGCCGCTGATCCCCGTGCCCGACATCGCCGAAGTGCTGGCCGCCGGCGACGCGCTGGCCTACGACGCGGCGATGGAGCCGGTGCCGTCGGCCTTCTTCGACGAGATGGATTCGGTCCGCGGTCAGTTCAGCAAGGCCTGAGCGAACTCGCGCGCGTCGAAGGTCTGCAGGTCTTCGACGCGTTCGCCGATGCCGACGAAGTAGACCGGAATCGGCCGCCCCTGTTCGGCGCACCAGCGCGCAATCGCCGCCAGCACGCCGCCCTTGGCGGTGCCGTCGAGCTTGGTGACGATGAGGCCGGTGAGGCCGATCGCGCCATCGAAAGCCTTCACCTGCGCCAGCGCGTTCTGGCCGGTGTTGCCGTCCACCACCAGCAGCACTTCGTGCGGCGCGCCGTCCTGCGCCTTGGCGATCGTGCGCTTGATCTTCTTCAGCTCTTCCATCAGGTGCAGTTGCGTCGGCAGGCGGCCGGCGGTATCGGCGATGACGACGTCGCAGCCGCGTGCACGCCCGGCGCTGACGGCGTCGAAGGCCACCGCGGCGGGGTCGCCGCCCTGCTGGCTGACGACCTCGACGCGGTTGCGGTCGGCCCACACCGCGAGCTGCTCGCGCGCCGCGGCGCGGAAGGTGTCGGCCGCGGCGAGCAGCACCTTCTGGTCGGCCTCGGCGAGGTAGCGCGTGAGCTTGCCGATGCTGGTGGTCTTGCCGGCGCCGTTGACGCCGGCGACCATGATCACGGTCGGGCTCGCGGCACCGACCGCCAGGGCCTTCTCCAGCGGCTTCAGCAAGTCGGTGATGGCGTCGGCCAGCAGCCCCTTCACCGCCGACGGCTCGGTGGCCTTGGCGTTCTTGACGCGCCGCTTCAGGTCGTCGAGCAGATGCTGCGTGGCGGCCACGCCGGTGTCGGCCAGCAACAGCGCCGACTCCAGGTCCTCGTACAGCGCGTCGTCGATGCGCGTGCCGGTGAAGACCTGCGCGATGCCGCTGCCCGTCTTGCGCAAGCCGTGCTTGAGGCGGTCGAACCAGCGCGTGCGCGCTTCGGGTTGCGGCGGCGGCAGCACGTCCACCGCGGTGGACGGCACCACGGCCGGCTCGGCCGGCGGCGCCACCTTCTTCTTGAAAAAACTGAACATCGAACTTCGGCCTTCGCCGCCTTATATAATGCCCGGCTCAGGCGCTTTAGCTCAGCTGGTTAGAGCGACGGAATCATAATCCGCAGGTCCGGGGTTCAAATCCCTGAAGCGCCACCAGATTCTTTCAGCCCGGCCCGAGGAACCCCCTCGGGCCGATTCGTTTCACAGCCACTGGATCAACACCATGCTCCGCTGTGTCACGCTGGCCGCCGCGCTCGTGGTGCTGCCGGCTGCTGCCCAGGTGCAGCGCAATTTTCCGGCCAACGCGCTGCGCGGCGAACTCGTCATCGTGCAGCCACCGCAGGTGCAGCTGAACGGCCAGACGGCGCAGCTGGCGCCGGGCTCGCGCATCCGCGGCGAGAACAACATGCTGGCGATGTCGGGCGCGCTGATCGGCCAGCGGCTGATCGTGCACTACACGCGCGACCTCACCGGCGGCCTGCTCGACGTGTGGGTGCTGACGCCAGCCGAGCGGGCGAACCGGCCGTGGCCGGTGAACGAAGTGCAGGCGAAAGCCTGGACCTTCGACCCGATTGGCCAGACCTGGAGCAAGCCATGACGAAGAAGGTCTTCATCCGCACCTTCGGCTGCCAGATGAACGAGTACGACTCGGACAAGATGGCCGACGTGCTGCGCGCCGCCGACGGCTACGAGCCGACCACCGATGTCGAACAGGCCGACCTGATCCTCTTCAACACCTGCTCGGTGCGCGAGAAGGCGCAGGAGAAGGTGTTCAGCGACCTCGGCCGCGTCAAGCACCTGAAGAAGAAGGGCGTGCTGATCGGCGTCGGCGGCTGCGTGGCCAGCCAGGAAGGCGCGGCGATCATCGAACGCGCGCCGTATGTCGACATGGTGTTCGGCCCGCAGACGCTGCACCGGCTGCCGCAGATGATCGAGGCACGCCGCGCCGAGCGCCGACCGCAGGTCGACATCAGCTTCCCCGAGATCGAGAAGTTCGACCACCTGCCGCCGGCACGCGTCGAAGGCGCCAGCGCCTTCGTGTCGATCATGGAAGGCTGCTCGAAGTACTGCTCGTACTGCGTCGTGCCGTACACGCGCGGCGAAGAGGTCAGCCGGCCGTTCGACGACGTGCTGACCGAAGTGGCCGGCCTGGCCGCGCAAGGCGTGAAGGAAGTGACGCTGCTGGGCCAGAACGTCAACGCCTACCGCGGCACGATGGGCGGCACGGCCGAGATCGCCGACTTCGCGCTGCTGATCGAATACGTCGCCGAGATCCCCGGCATCGAACGCATACGCTACACCACCAGCCACCCGAACGAGTTCACGCAGCGGCTGATCGACGTCTACGCCCAGGTGCCGCAACTCGTCAGCCACCTGCACCTGCCGGTGCAACATGGCAGCGACCGCATCCTGATGGCGATGAAGCGCGGCTACACCGCGATGGAATACAAGAGCACCATCCGCAAGCTGCGCGCGGTGCGGCCCGGCATCAGCCTGTCCAGCGACTTCATCGTCGGCTTCCCCGGCGAGACCGAAGACGACTTCGGCAAGATGATGAAGCTGATCGAAGACATCGGCTACGACAGCTCGTTCAGCTTCGTCTTCAGCAAGCGCCCGGGCACGCCGGCTGCGGCGCTGCACGACGACACGCCGCAGGACGTGAAGCTGAAGCGCCTGCAGCACCTGCAGGCGACGATCGAGACCAACGTGCGCCGCATCAGCGCGTCGCGCGTCGGCACGGTGCAGCGCATCCTCGTCGAAGGGCCGTCGAAGAAGAACCCGCAGGAGCTGATGGGCCGCACCGAGTGCAACCGCATCGTCAACTTCGACGGCGGACCGAACGGCGCCCGGCTGCTCGGGCAGATGCTGGCCGTGACGATCACCGAGGCGCTACCGCATTCGCTGCGCGCCGCGCCGGTGCTACGAGAAGACGGCCCGATCGACGCTAGCGCTTGCCCGGACCGAAGCCCCGCCACCACAGCATGAGGGCGCAGGCCAGCACCATCGCCGCGTAGGTGGCCATGCGGCCGTCGTGGCGGAAGGCCACGAGCCCGGCCACCAGCACGGCCACGCAGGCCAGCGACGCGTCGCGCGCGAGCCGCTTCCAGGCCACGCCGGCCAGTTCACGCCGCCACAGCAGCTTGGCGCCGGCGGCCGACAGCATGCCCAGCACGATGCCGGGCAGGATCAGGTTCAGCACATGCCACAAGGCGTCCAGCGGTCCCACGATCGGTATTCCTCCGGCGGCGATAGGCCGACTTGATGACATTCATCAAGCTATCGGACCCCCGCGCTGCCTGCCAAATCTTACAATCGCACGGTGAGCGTCTTCGCCCTCGGGCTCAACCACACCACCGCCCCGCTCGACCTGCGCGGCAAGCTGGCGTTCGGCCCCGAGCAGCTGGCGCCGGCGCTGCGCGCCCTGCGTGAACGCCTGCAGCGCCAGATGCCGGAAGCGGCGCTGGTCTCCACCTGCAACCGCACCGAACTCTACGTCGCGGCCGACCCCAAGAGCGTGCACGAACTCGTGCGGCCCGCGGTCGACTGGCTGGCCGAACAAGGCGGCGTCAGCGGCAGCCACCTGCAGTCGCACACCTACGTGATGGAAGACCGGGCCGCGGCACGGCACGCCTTCCGCGTGGCGTCGGGGCTGGATTCGATGGTCCTCGGCGAGCCGCAGATCCTGGGCCAAATGAAGCAGGCGGTGCGCCACGCCGACGAAGCCGGCACGCTGGGCACCACGCTGCACCAGCTGTTCCAGCGTTCGTTCTCGGTCGCCAAGGAAGTGCGCACGGCCACCGAGATCGGCGCTCACTCCATCAGCATGGCCGCTGCCGCGGTGCGCCTGGCGTCGCAGCTGTTCGAAGACCTGCAAGACATCCACGTGCTGTTCGTCGGCGCGGGCGAGATGATCGAGCTCGTCGCAACGCACTTCGCCGCACGTTCACCCAAAGGCATGGCAGTGGCCAACCGCACGCTGGAACGCGGCGAGAAGCTGGCCAGCCGCTTCGGCGCGCAGGCCATCCGCCTGGCCGACCTGCCGTCGCGGCTGCACGAGTTCGACGCCGTGGTCTCGTGCACGGCGAGCTCGCTGCCCATCATCGGCCTCGGTGCCGTCGAGCGCGCGCTGAAGGCACGCAAGCACCGGCCGATGTTCATGGTCGACTTGGCCGTGCCGCGCGACATCGAACCCGAGGTCGCCAAGCTGCGTGACGTCTACCTGTACACGGTCGACGATCTGTCGGCTCTGGTGCAGACCGCCGGCGAGAAACGCCAGGCCGCCGTCGAGCAGGCCGAGGCCATCATCGACGCCGGCGTGCTGAGCTTCTCGCACTGGCTCGACCAGCGCGCCGCGGTGCCATTGATCCGCGCGCTGAACCGCCAGGCCGAAGACTGGCGCACCATCGAGATGCAGCGTGCGCGCAAGATGCTCGCACGCGGCGAGCCGGTCGACGCGGTGCTGGAAGCGCTGACGCGCGGCCTGACGCAGAAGATGCTGCACGGCACGCTGGCCGAACTGCACAGCGCCGACGCCGACGAGCGCGAGCACCTCGCCCAGACCGTGTCGCGCCTGTTCCTGCGTCAAAGCACGCGCAGTCCCGGCGGCGAAGGCCGTTAGCTGACCGACCGCTCCCGCCGGCTGCAGCATCCTGCGCCGGCCGCGGAGCACCTTCCACGTCCGGCATGAACGAAACCCTACGCCAACAATTCGAACGCCTGGCCTTGCGCCTGAGCGAGCTCGACGCCAACCTGGCCGACCCGCAGGTCTCGGCCGACATCAAGCGTTATCGCGCCTTGTCGCGCGAACAGGCGGAGGCCGCCGACATCGTCGGCCGCTTCCGCCGCTACCAGCAGCGCGAGCAGGATCTGGCTTCGGCGCGCGAGCTGTTGTCGGACCCCGAGATGGCCGAGATGGCGCGCGAGGAAATCGCCGCATCCGAAGCCGACATGCAACGCCTGCAGGCCGAACTGCAGGCCGCGCTGATCCCGCGCGACCCGGACGACGAGCGCAACGCCTTCGTCGAGATCCGCGCCGGCACCGGCGGCGACGAGTCGGCGCTGTTCGCCGGCGACCTGGCACGCATGTACCTGCGCTTCTTCGAACGCCAGGGCTGGCGTGTCGAGGTCATGAGCCAGAGCGACGCCGAGCTCGGCGGCTACAAGGAACTGGTGCTGCGCGTCGACGGCGAGCGCGTCTTCGAACAACTGCGCTTCGAGTCCGGCGGCCACCGCGTGCAGCGTGTGCCGGCGACCGAAGCGCAAGGCCGCATCCACACCAGCGCCTGCACGGTGGCGGTGATGCCCGAGCCCGACGAAGCCGAAGAGGTGCAGCTGAACCCGGCCGAACTGCGCATCGACACCTTCCGCGCCAGCGGCGCCGGCGGCCAGCACGTCAACAAGACCGACAGCGCGATCCGCATCACCCACCTGCCCACCGGCCTGGTGGCCGAGTGCCAGGACGACCGTTCGCAGCACCGCAACAAGGCCAAGGCGATGGCCGTGCTGGCGGCGCGGCTGCGCGAGAAGGAACGCAGCGAACGCGCGGCCAAGGAAGCCGCCACGCGCAAGAGCCTGATCGGCAGCGGCGACCGCAGCGACCGCATCCGCACCTACAACTTCCCGCAGGGCCGGCTCACCGATCACCGCATCAACCTGACGCTGTACAAGCTGCAGCAGGTGATGGACGGCGACCTCGGCGAGGTCGTGGCCGCCCTGCAAGCGGCGCGCGCGGCCGAGCAGCTGGCGCAGCTGGAATCGGGCGGCCATTGAGGCGCGTGGCCGACGCGCTGCGGCGGGCGCGTGAACTCGGCGTCGCGCGGCTCGACGCGCAGTTGCTGCTCGGCCACCACCTGAAGCAGCCCCGCGCCTGGCTGCTGGCGCATGACGACGCCCTGCTCGACACGGCGCTAGCGGCCGCGGTGGCCGCCGACCTCGAACGCCGCGCCGCCGGCGAGCCGCTGGCCTACCTGGTCGGCGAGCGCGAGTTCCACGGCCTGCTGCTGCAGGTGTCGCCGGCCGTGCTGGTGCCACGACCCGAGACCGAGCTGCTGGTCGACTGGGCGATCGAAGTGCTGGAGGACCGGCTGGCCGCGGTAGTCGACCTCGGTACCGGCAGCGGCGCCATCGCGCTAGCCGTGAAGCACCGTTGCCCGGCCGCGACGCTGACAGCCACCGACGCCAGCGCCGCGGCATTGGCCATAGCCGAAGGCAATGCCGGCCGGCTCGGCCTGGCGGTCGAGTTCACTGCCGGCGACTGGTGGCAGCCGCTGGCCGGGCGCCGCTTCGACCTGGCCTTGTCGAACCCGCCCTACATCGCCGGTGGCGATGCGCACCTGCGGGCCCTGACGCATGAGCCGCAAGCGGCCTTGACGCCCGGCGGCGATGGCCTGGCGGCGCTGCGCTGCATCATTGCCGGCGCGCCGCAGCATCTGCGGGCCGGCGCCTGGCTGCTGCTCGAACACGGCTACGACCAGGCCGCTGCCGTGCGGCAGTTGCTCATCGACAGCGGCTTCGCCGAAGCCAATACCCGGCACGACCTGGCCGGCCTGCCGCGCTGCACCGGCGCGCGCTGGCCGGGCTGACGTTGCTGCGGCACAGCATCCGGCCGAAATTCACACTACTCCTGCACACAAGGGATGCCGGGCGGCCCCGGCAGGCGCATCATGACGACAGGCTTTCAGGAGTCTGTCATGCGCGCCCGCTCTGCCTTGCTGCTGTGGATCGCCCTCTCGGCCCTGACCCGTGCCGCTGTCGCGGCCGACGGCCTGGCGCCGCCGGATGGACATGCCGTCTGGCCGCAGTGGCAGGCGCGCCTGACCGTCAACAGCACCGTGCTGGCGCCGGTGTCGCTGACCGAACGCGCCGAAGCCGCCAACGCCCCGCGCACCACCATTCCGTCGACCGCCTTGTTCGGCGACTACTACTTCGACGCACCCGGCCTGCGCCTGCCGGCCACGGTGGGCGGCCTGCGCGCCACCAGCGGCCTGGTCACGAGCACCCGCGCGCAGCCGCAAGGCCCCAGCGACACCGTGCCCTATCTGGGCGTCGGCTACACCGGCCTCGCCGTCAAAGGCCGCTGGGGCTTCACGGCCGACCTCGGCCTGACGGTGGAAAACGCCAGCAGCGCCGGCCAGATCGGCCGCGCACTGTTCGGCAACCAGGGCTTCGACAACGCGCTGCGCGAACTGCGCTTGTCGCCCGTGCTGCAGGTCGGCGTGCGCTACGCGTTCTAAGGCCAAAACCGGCTGCTGGCCGCCGGGCGCGGCGCTTTGCCGTATGCTTTCCCCCTTGTGGTTTCAACAGAGGCGGGACAGCCCATGAGCGACGTTCAACAGCGCATCGACGCATTGGTCAAGGGCAGCAAGGTCATGCTCTTCATGAAGGGCAACGCGCAGTTCCCGATGTGCGGCTTCTCGGGTCGCGCCGTGCAGGTGCTGAAGGCCTGCGGCGTGAACGACTTCAAGACCTTCGACGTGCTTTCCGACGAAGAAGTGCGCCAGGGCATCAAGGACTACGCGCAGTGGCCGACGATCCCGCAGCTCTATGTCGACGGCGAGTTCGTCGGCGGCTCGGACATCATGATGGAGATGTACCAGTCGGGCGAGCTGCAGCAGCTTTTCGACAAGGCCTGAGCCGGTGACGCAGCGCCTGGTCGTCGGCATCACCGGCGCCACCGGCGCGATCTATGGCGTGCAGCTGTTGCGGCGCGCACGCGAGCTGGGTGTCGAAACGCACCTGGTCGCCACGCCGGCCGGCGTGCTGAACGCCCACCATGAGCTGGACCTCGACCGCAATGCACTCGAAGCGCTGGCCGACCAGGCCTACGCGCCCGGCGACATCGCTGCGTGCCTCGCCAGCGGCAGTTTCGATACGGCGGCGATGGCCGTCGCGCCCTGTTCGATGAAGTCGCTGGCCGCCATCGCCCACGGTCTGTCGGACAACCTGCTGACCCGCGCTGCCGACGTGACCTTGAAGGAGCGCCGGCGCCTGCTGCTGATGGTGCGCGAGACGCCGTTGAACCTGGCACACCTGCGCAACATGACTGCCGTCACCGAGATGGGCGCGATCGTCTTCCCGCCGCTGCCGGCCTTCTACCACCGGCCGGGCAGCATCGCCGAGATGGTGGCCGAAAGCGTCGAGCGCGTGCTGGCCTTGCTGCAGTTGCAAGGCGCCACGCCGCGCGCCTGGAACGGCCTTTAGGCCGCCGCCTTCAGATCCCAGCTGCGCCGCGCACCGAACACCAGGTTCGGATACTCGGACCGGCCGCGGCTGCCGTTGTAGCGGCCCAGCGCCATGAACAGGTCGCCGCGCTCGCTGTCGAGGTAGTGGCGCAGGATGACGCAGCCGAAGCGCAGGTTGGTCTGGCCATGGAACAGGCGGCTGGCGTCGCCGTCGCCGATGAGCCGGGCCCAGAACGGCATCACCTGCATGTAGCCGCGGGCGCCGGCGCTGCTGATCGCGTACTTGCGAAAGCCGCTCTCGACCTGGATCAGGCCCAGCACCAGCGCGGTTTCGAGCCCGGCGCGCCGGCTCTCGTACCAGACGGTCTCGAGGAACTCGACGCGGGTCATGTGCTCGGACTTGCGGCTCTTCAGCCGCTCGCTCGCCGCGCCCAGCCAGCGCAGGTAGGCCAGGCGTTCTTCGAGCTGGTCGAAGCGCGGCTTCGGCGGGGCGCCGTCGGCCACCGCGGCGGCCAGCGCGGTGCGCACGGCATCGGCCAGCGGCTCTTCGACCTGTGCGCCGGCGAGCGCTTCGTCGCATTGCCAGGCCGCCCAAGGCAGCGCCAGCAAGGCGCGGCGCCGCATCATGCGCCCGTCATCGGGAAAGGCGACCCTTCACGAAGGCCAAGGCATCGGCCAGCGGCACCGTCGTTGCGGCGGCCTCGCGGCGGCCTTGCACTTCCAGCGTGCCGGCCTTCAGGCCGCGGTCGGAGATGACGACGCGGTGCGGCACGCCGATGAGCTCCCAGTCGGCGAACATCGCGCCCGGGCGTTCGCCGCGGTCGTCGAGCACGACATCGACGCCGGCAGCGGCGAGTTCGTCGTGCAGCGTCTGCGCCGCGGCCTGCACGTCGGGCTGGCGGTCATAGCCGATGGGGCAGATCGCGACCGTGAACGGCGCGATCGCCTCGGGCCAGATCATGCCGCGCTCGTCGTGGTTCTGCTCGATCGCCGCACCCAGGATGCGCGTCACGCCGATGCCGTAGCAGCCCATCTCGAAGGGCTGCGGCTTGCCGGTCTCGTCGAGGTAGGTGGCCTTCATCGGCTCGCTGTACTTCTTCGTGCCGAGATAGAACACGTGGCCGACCTCGATGCCGCGCTGGATCGCGAGCACGCCCAGGCCGTCGGGCGACGGATCGCCGACGACGACGTTGCGGATGTCGGCCACGACGTCGGGCTCGGGCAGGTCGCGGCCCCAGTTGACGCCGGTGACGTGGAAGTCGGCCTCGTTGGCACCGCAGACGAAGTCGCTCATCGCGGCCACCGTGCGGTCGGCCACGACCTTGACCGGCTTCTTCGTTCCGATCGGACCGAGGTAGCCCGGCTTGCAGCCGAAGCGGTCTTCGATCTCGGCGACGGTGGCGAAACGAAAGCCGTCCTTCAGCCCCGGCACCTTGCCGGCCTTGATCTCGTTCAGGCTGTGGTCGCCGCGCACGAGCAGCAGCCAGACGGTGGTCTTCAGGATGTCGCCGGCTTCGTTCTTCTCGTCGGTGGCCAGCACCAGCGACTTCACCGTGCTGGCCAGCGGAATGCCGAGCAGCGCAGCGACGTCTTCGCAGGTCGCCTTGCCCGGTGTCGGCGTCTTCACGCAAGCCTGCGCGGGTGCGGCACGCGCGGCGATCAGCGACACGGCTTCGGCGAGTTCGATGTTCGCGGCGTAGTCGCTGGTTGGGCAGTAGACGATGGCGTCTTCGCCGGTGTCGGCGATGACCTGGAACTCATGCGACGCATCGCCGCCGATGGCTCCGGTGTCGGCGGCCACCGCGCGGTACTGCAGGCCGAAGCGGTCGAAGATCGCGCCGTAGGCCTGGTACATGCGCTCGTAGCTCTTCAGCGCCGACGCCTTGTCGCGGTCGAACGAGTACGCGTCCTTCATCGTGAACTCGCGCCCACGCATGACGCCGAAGCGCGGCCGGCGCTCATCGCGAAACTTGGTTTGAATGTGGTAAAAATTTCGCGGCAACTGCTTGTAGCTGCGCAGTTCCTGGCGCGCGATGTCGGTGATGACTTCTTCGCTGGTCGGCTGGATGATGAAGTCGCGGTCGTGCCGATCCTTCACGCGCATCAGCTCGGGGCCATAGGCCTGGAAGCGACCGGTCTCCTGCCACAGCTCGGCCGGCTGCACCACCGGCATCAGCAGCTCCACCGAGCCGGCGCGGTTCATCTCCTCGCGGATGATGGCTTCGACCTTGCGGATCACGCGCAAGCCCAGCGGCATGTAGCTGTAGATGCCGGCACCGAGCCGTTTGATGAAGCCGGCGCGCATCATCAGCCGGTGGCTGACGATCTCGGCGTCGGCGGGCGCTTCCTTGAGGGTGGAGATGAAGGTCTGCGAGGCTTTCATGGGGCTCTGGTCTTGTTCATCGACGAGGCCCGACGCGGCGATCAGCCCGCATGCGGGAAAGCGAGAGTTCGCATGCCGCACCGGCCCGGTGCAATAATGAAATCAGTCACAAATTCGGGGTCCGATTATGCTCGACAGGGAAGGCTTCAGGCCCAACGTCGGCATCGTGCTGCTGA